>LAHR01000078.1_pt1 | contig 60245 bp, 52 predicted proteins | sample 329641 | NCBI WGS metagenome assembly LAHR01 (sample SAMN03275701, study PRJNA271635) | activated sludge metagenome | isolation source: Sample C-3 Sludge from acetogenic chamber (third chamber) of Anaerobic...
CAGTTCGCGCATCAACAGGCGCAGATGCGCCTCGCTTTCCTTGCGGCCGGTAAAGTCGATGGCTGCCCCCGTCAGGCCGGCGATGCGGCCGGCAGCGGCCGTGCCGGTGTGGCGGCTGCCGTGCCGGCCGGGCAGGACGGCGCCGGGGCAGGTCCGCTGGCCGGCCTGCCGGGCCAGGGTTTCGGGCTGTGGTTTGCCGTGCGCACCCGGGTACGGGATGCCGATGGCGTGATGGTTGAGGGTACGCCTCGCCTGTGGCTGCTGGTCTGGGCCAGCCCGGTGCCGCGGCGCTACCTGTTCGTCAACCGGCTGGGCATCCGCGGTGCGCTGCTCGATGAGTCCAGCCTGGCGCAGCAACTGCAGGACGGTAGCCTGCAGCCGCTGGGCGGCCATGGCAATGCCTGGCTGCGGGCCGTGCGGTCAGCCGCTGCCCGTGTCGCCGTTCACTGAAGCCGGGACTGCAACTCACGGATGATGTCCACGCCCTTGGCATACACCGCCTGCACATCGACGCTTGCACCGGCTTCGACGCGGCGCGAAATCATCGTGACGGGGAACAGGACATCACTGCCGTTGCCGACCTGCAAGGCACGGTTCCTGCCGGCATCGTCGCGGTAGTTGACCCACTTCAGGGCAAATTCGGCGGCGTAGAGATCACCCAGCACCACCCCCATCGCCTGCAGCAGGAAGGTATCCGTGACGGTGACGGCACGGCGGTCGAGCAGCGCCTGCAGGATGGCGAGGTCACTGTCGCGGCCACCACCCAGGCGACGGCCCAGGTGCTGCTGGGCAAGGTCATTCACCATGCTGCGTTGCTGGTCCATCGTGGTGTGGTCGCTGGTTTCCAGTGGCGTGATGTGCTGGGTCGCCGGCGAGGCGCTTGCAAAGGGGTCGACGGATGGGGTGAAGGTTTGCCCGAATGCGTGCGGGGTGCACACGGCGAGCAACAACAGCAGGTGGCGCAACAGGGTCATGGCACTCTCCCGGCAGGCTTGGGTGCGGTCGATTATAGCGGTTTTTTTCGGTGTGCCGGCCGGGTTTTCCTTGAGCTGGCGGGGGCGCTCCCGTACCATGGGCCTTCCCGATTTCCGGACCCCGGAGGCTTCCCATGATCACAGGCAGCATGGTGGCGCTGGTGACGCCCATGCGTGCAGACAGCGCCATCGACTGGCCTGCTTTCGAGCGGCTGGTGCAGTGGCATGTCGCGCAGGGCACGGATGCCATCGTGGCCGTGGGAACCACCGGCGAATCGGCCACGCTGGATGTGGGCGAGCATTGCGAGGTGATTGCCCGCACGGTAGCCCTGGCTGGCGGCAAGGTGCCGGTGATTGCCGGTACCGGTGCCAATGCCACCCGTGAGGCGATCGAGCTGACCGCCGCGGCTGCCCGTGCCGGTGCCGATGCCTGCCTGCTGGTGACGCCGTATTACAACAAGCCGACGCAGGAAGGCCTGTACCGGCATTTCCGTGCCGTGGCCGAGGCCGTGGCCATCCCGCAGATCCTCTACAACGTGCCGGGCCGTACCGCCTGTGACATGAAGCCGGAAACGGTACTGCGCCTGGCCGGCGTGCCGAACATCACCGGCATCAAGGAAGCCACCGGCGACCTCGAGCGGGCGCGCACCCTCATCCAGCAGTGCCCGGAGGGTTTCGCTGTCTATTCCGGTGACGATGCCACCGCCGTGGAGCTGATGCTGCTCGGCGGGCACGGCAACATTTCGGTCACGGCCAATATCGCGCCGGCAGCCATGCACCGCATTTGCGCGTTGGCGTTGGCCGGCAAGGCGGCGGAAGCGCGCGCCCTCAACGACACGCTGGCCGAGCTGCACCGCGTGTTGTTCATCGAATCGAACCCCATCCCGGTGAAGTGGGCCCTGCATGCCATGGGCATGATCGACAGCGGCATCCGGCTGCCGCTGACGCCGCTGTCGGCAGAATCCCGTCCCGTGCTCGAAGCGGCCCTGCGGCGTGCCGGAGTATTGCCCGGTGCCTGATTGCCTGCCGAAGTTCCTCGCCTGTGCCGTGCTGGTGCTGCTGGCCGGCTGCGGCTGGTTCCGCGACAGTGCGGACGATTACCGCCAGGCACGCGAATTGCCGCCGCTGCAGTTGCCTGACGGGCTCGACGGCAGCCGCATCCAGCCGTTCTATGCCATACCGCCGGCGCGTGGCCAAGCGGTGGCCGGTGATGCCTTTGCGGTGCCGCGGCCGGAGCCGATCCGGGGCGATGCCAGTGACCAGGCCGTGCGCATCCAGAAGCTCGGCACCGACCAGTGGGCCTTGGCGAAGCTCGCCCCGGACCAGGCCTGGCCGCTGCTGAAACTGTTCCTGCAGGCCAACCGCATCCCGCTGTTGCTGGAAGACGGTGCCCAGGGCCTGATGGTGACGGCAGCGCTGCAGCCCGAAGGCCAGCTGCCGCAGGAGCAGTACCTGGTGCGCATCGATGCCGGCGTGCAACGCAATACCAGCGAGATCCACGTGCGCCAGCGCCGCCTGGGTGGCGAACCGGCTGGCCTGCGCTGGCCGGCCCGCTCCGATGATGCGCAGCGTGAGTATGCGCTGCTGTACCAGTTGGCAACCCACCTCGCGTCGCGCTCCGGTGAAGCATCCGTCTCGCTGCTGGCGCAAGGCATCCGTGCCGCCAGCAAGGTCAACCTGCAGCAGGAAGGCGGGCAACCGTACCTGTTGTTGGAACTCGGCTACGAGCGTGCCTGGGCCTCGCTCGGCAATGCGCTGCCCGCCAGCGGTTTCCGCGTCGTGGACCAGGACCTCAGTGCCGGCACCTACTATGTGCAGCGCGAGGCGGATGAGGGCGAACGTCCTGGCTGGTGGGCACGCCTGTGGGGCGCTGGAGATGATGCGGTGACGGATGCTGGCGCAAGCCCCTGGCAGGTGACCCTCGGGCGCACCGGCGAAGTGCAGGCCGAAATCCGCATCCATGCCGCGGATGGCAGCATGGATGCCGCCCAGCAACTGCATTACCTCAACCTCATCAAGGGTCAGCTGCGCTAGTGCGCTTCTGTTCGATCGGCAGCGGCAGTCGCGGCAATGGCACCCTGCTGGAGTGGGATGACACCTGCCTGCTGGTCGATTGCGGCTTCCTGCTGGCCGAGACCGAGGCACGCCTGGCGCAGCGCCAGCGCAGCGCGGCACAACTCAGTGCCATCCTGGTGACGCATGAGCACGGCGACCACATCCGCGGCGTGGCAGCACTCAGCCGCCGCTATGGCATCCCCGTTTACATGACGCGCGGTACCTGGCGCGGCTACGGCCGTGACGACATCCCCACCTGGCAATGCATCAGTGCGCACGAACCGTTTTGCATCGGCGCGCTGTCCATTACCCCGGTGGCGGTGCCGCACGACAGCCGCGAGCCCTGCCAGTTCATCGCCAGCAGCCCGGTGGGCAGTGTCGGTGTGCTGACGGACCTCGGCAGCATCACCCCGCATGTTGTCAGTGAATACAGCCGCTGTGATGCGCTGGTGCTGGAGTTCAACCACGACGAGCAGCTGCTGCGTGACGGACCGTACCCGCCCAGTGTCCGGCAGCGGGTGGCGGGTGACTGGGGGCACCTCAGCAACCGCCAGGCCGCAGCCCTGCTGCAGCGGCTGCCGGTGGCCCGCCTGCAGCACCTGGTGGTGGCCCACGTCAGTGAAACCAACAACACCCCGACGCATGCCCGCGAGGCTTTGGCGGCATTGCCGGAGCAGCCTGCAGCCGTGCACTGGGCGGCCCAGCAGGACGGTTGCGATTGGCTTGGAATCGGCTAAGCTAGTGCGCCGTCCACGCACCCGCCGGGCCCCGGCGCCCCCGCAGGAGACTCCCCCATGAAACAGCTCGAGCAGCTCTATTCCGGCAAGGCCAAGACGGTGTTCCGTACCGATGACCCGGATCACTACATCATGCATTTCCGGGACGACACCTCGGCCTTTGACGGCAAGAAACTGGCCAAGCTGGACCGCAAGGGCAAGGTCAACAACCGCTTCAATGCCTTCATCATGGAAAAGCTGGAAGCCGCCGGCATCCGCACCCATTTCGTGCGCGTGCTGAACGACCAGGACTGCGTGGTCAAGCGCCTGGAGATGCTGCCGATCGAGTGCGTGGTGCGGAACATTGCAGCCGGCAGCCTGTGCCGCCGCCTGGGCGTGCAGGAAGGGCTGGAGCTGCACCCGCCCACCTTCGAGCTGTTCCTGAAGAACGACGCCCTCGGCGATCCGATGATCAACGAATCGCATGTTGAGGCCTTTGGCTGGGCGAAAGCCGAGCATGTGGTACGTGCCCGCGAACTGACCTACCAGGTCAACGGCGTGCTGAAGCAACTGTTTGCGGATGCCGGCATGCTGCTGGTCGATTACAAACTGGAGTTCGGCCTGTTCAAGGGCGAGCTGCTGCTGGGGGACGAATTCACCCCGGACGGCTGCCGCCTGTGGGATGCCCAGACCCGCGAAAAACTCGACAAGGACCGTTTCCGGCAGGATCTCGGTGATGTGATCGAGGGGTACGAGATCGCCGGCCGCCGCCTCGGGCTGCACTTCGACTGAATACCGGCGGGGTGGTTTGCGGGAGCCGGCAGGACGACCATCCTGCCGGCTTTTTCATGCCTGTCCGGCGGCTTGTGACGGGGTATCACCCGGGGCATCCGTGCCGGCATCGGCAGGTTCGCAGTCATCATCCGTAACCGTTGCCTCGGCATCCAGCAGCGGCTTGCCGCGGTCATCGGCCGGGCAGGTTTCCACCTTGCCGCGCAGCGCGGCATCGGCCAGGGTCAGTTCAAACAGGCGGTTCAGGGCGACATCGCGGTGGGGCGTAAAAAAGGGCGGTTCCGTGCCGTCGCCGGCTGACCACTGGCCCTGGGTGTCCAGGTAGCGCTGTTGCTGGTCGCGAATGATGAAAACCTGCTTGCTCACTGCCGCATCTCCGGAAGGGCCCTGGGGGGTACTGCGAGCCGCCATTCTAGCAAAGCAGGGGCGCCGGCTCACCGTTTCGCCACCTGCCGGCTTCCGCTAGAATGGCGCGCCGCCCTTGCCGGAATCCCCCATGGAAAATCGCCGCATCGCACCCCGCCGGGGCCTGGAAGCCAGCGTGGAGCTGAGCCACCCGGGCATCGGCCGGATGACGGTCCGGGCCATCGACATTTCCGACGGCGGCATCGCGGTGGCCATCGGCCAGCATGTGCCACCGCCGGTGGGTACGGTGCTGCAGGTCCGCATCAAGCGCCATACCGGTGCCCTCAATGCCGAGCCCGTCGCCATGCGCGTGGTGCATGTGCAGCCGGACGGGACGGTGGGCCTGATGTTCACCTGAAGGCTCCTGCGGGCCCTGCGGCCGGCCGGCAGGGCAGCGGGCAGGGTGCTACACTTCAGCGCATGTCGCCTGTGGCCAAGCCCGGATCTGCCATGACTGCCGACCCCACCGATTCCCCCGCCGCCCCCGGCGGCCAGTCCCGCGGTACCCGCCTGCGCCAGCTGGAGGAAACCCTGCATGCCCAATGGGGGCTGGGTGAGCGCATCCTGCTGAGCTGGGCCAGTTCGGACGAGGGGGTGCTGGTGCTGTGGGCGCCGCATTATTTCCTCGGCAACTTCACCGCCTCGATGAACGACGGCCGCCCCGAAGACCGGCTGGAAGCCCTCAACGGCAGTTTCCTGCGCAAGCTGATTTCCGGCCCCCGCCGCATGACGGTGGAGGACATCGAGGGCACTGCACGGCGTTTCGGTTTCAGTGTGGAACGCATCCCCGTGCCCGATGGGCAGCCCCTGTCCGATGCCGAGGCCGAGGCACTGGAGCACATCGCCAAGCGTTTCAGCATCAGTTATGTCGAAAGCCGTGCGGCACTGCTGCTCGACATCGCCGATTTCTCCGTGTTCACGCCGTTCGAGCAGACCAGCCAGCTCAACAGCCTGTCGTATTCGCTGAACTCCGCCTACAGCAAGATGAAGAGCCACAACATCGCGATCGATTTTGCGCGCACCACCACCGGTGACGGCTTCTACATCTGGAACCGCGATACCGGCCCGATGGCCAGCGTCAACCTGTTCCAGTTCATGGTGATGGTGGTGGCTGACAATGCCATTGCGAAACGCAAGTCACGCGGCAATACCGTGCCGACCATCCGCACCGGCTTCCACATGGGCAGCCACTACGAGTTCTACCAGGCCGAAGGCGTCAACCCGACCTTGTTCAGCTACATCGTCGGCGACCTCACCATCGAGCTGGCCCGCATGGTGTCCTCGGCAGCACCAGGGCAGATCCTGCTGGGGGATTTCCGTACCCGCATCCCGACCAGCGCCAGCGAGAATGCGTACCTGGTGGAAGTGGATACCGAGCGTTTCGTCGACCGTGCCCGCAAGAGCTTCCGTGAACTCGAAGGGCTGGAGCTGGCCAGTGAACCGATCCAGCAGGTCTGGTGCTTCCTCAGTGGCGAGACCGGCGCGATCGGCGGCGAATCGATCCGCCGCTTCGTGATCACCGACAAGCATAACCGCACCCGCGAGGTGTACAACCTGATGATCCACATCCAGCAGGGCACGGTGCGCGAGCCGGTACTGCTGGGATCGCCGATCCCGCCGGGGCCGGTGGCCACCACGGAGCGTTCGGTGTCGTCGCTGAACCGGCGCTGGCGGACCTGAGCTGACATGGCCATCACCACGACCACCAAATGGGATGTGACCGGCAAGATCCCGGTTACCGACAGTGCGGCGGTCTGCGATGCCGTGACGCGCATCGTCCACCTGGTGTACCCGGAGGCCGGCGTGGATGCCCTGCGCACGGCGTTCGTGCTGCACGAGCGCATCTACGAAGGGCATCACCCCGATTACCATGCCTGTGAAACCGGCTACCACGACAAGCGCCATGTGCTGGATGTGACGCTGGCTGCCGCCCGCCTGCTGCACGGCCATGAAATGATCTACCGTGACCTGCCGAAGGAGCGCCTGGGTGCCGACCTGATGCGTATCGGTATCCTGGTGGCGCTGTTCCACGACGTGGGGTACATCCGCCACCGCGAGGACCGCAAGCATTTCCACGGCGCGCAGCTGACCAAGACCCATGTCTCGCGCAGCGCCGATTTCCTCGCCGGCCTGCTGCCGCTGGTCGGGTTTGATGAATACGCCGGCATCGCCCGCTGGCTGGTGCATTTCACCGGCTACGAAGTGCAGCCGGAAGACATCCCGCTGGACGACAAGCGCCTGCGCCGGCTCGGCTGCCTGATCGGCACCGCCGATGCGATGGCGCAGATGGCCAGTGACGATTACCTGGAAAAATGCCGTGATGACCTCTTCGAGGAGTTTGCACTGGGCGGCGTCACCGTTACCCGCACCGCCAGTGGTGAAATGAAAGTGCTGTACAGCTCGGGGCAGGACCTGCTGGAAAAAACCCCCGAGTTCATGTCCAAGACACTGGATGAACGCCTTGAGCGCGCCTTCGGGGGCTGTTATCGTCTGGTCGAATACCATTTCGGCGGTCGCAATCCGTACATGGAAGCCATCCAGGCCAACCTGGCACGCATCCGGCAGGCATTGCAGGCAGGCGACAGCAGCCTGCCGGGTCCATCCTGAAACCGTGTTGTCCATAACGAGGGGAGAATTGTCGTGAAAAAATATGCAGTGGCGATGATGGCCATGGTACTGGCAGCCTGCAGCACCATTGACCCGTACACCGGCGAGCAGAAAACCAGCAATGCAACCAAGGGAGCCGCCGTCGGCGCCCTGTCCGGTGCCGTGCTGGGGGCTGCGGCCAACAAGGATGACCGCGGCAAGGGTGCTGCCATCGGTGCGGTGGCCGGCGGTGCCATCGGTGGTGGTGTCGGCTATTACATGGACCAGCAGGAGGCCAAGCTGCGTGCCCAGCTGGAGCAAACCGGCGTACGCGTGAAGCGTGTGGGCAACAACATCCAGCTGATCATGCCGGGCAACATCACCTTCCAGACCAACAGCGATGCCATCCGCAGCGATTTCTACCCGGTGCTGGATTCGGTGGCGCTGGTGTTGAAGGAGTTCAACAAGACCACGGTGCATGTCACCGGCCATACCGACAACCAGGGCAGCTACGAATACAACCAGGCCCTGAGCGAGCGCCGTGCCAACAGTGTCGGCAGCTACCTGGGCAGCCGTGGCGTGCTGCAGTCGCGCCTGCACATCCGCGGGGCGTCCTACAGCCAGCCGATTGCCGACAACAAGACGACCGTGGGTCGTGAGCAGAACCGCCGCGTCGAGATCGAGCTGCGGCCCATCCAGTAAGCCCGGGCAGTTTCTTGCCGGGCCTGCTGCCAGCGAGGGTCGTCGTCCTGCCGGGCGATGACCCTTTTCATTGGCAGGCCCACAGGCTGGCCGATGCCCTGGGCCTGCCCTGCATGGCGCAGCCGGGGACGGCGGATTTCACCTTGCAATACACCCCGCAGGGATTGCTGTTGCTGCGCGCCGGCGACCGCAAGGGGCTGCTCATCGACTGGGCTGCCGGGGCTGCTGCCCACCGGCGCCAGTACGGTGGTGGCGAGTTGCTGGTGAAGGCTTTCGGCAAGCTGCCACGGCAGTCCCGCGTGCTGGATGCCACGGCCGGCCTGGGTACCGACAGCCGCGTGCTGGCCGAAGCCGGTTTCCGCGTCACGGCCGTGGAGCGCAACCCGGTGCTGCATGCGCTGCTGGCGGATGCCCTGCAGCGTGCCGGCAACGAGGCTGCCCTTGCCGGCTGCCTGCAGCACCTGCAGCTGTGCTGTGCCGATGCCGTGGCGGTGATGCGCAGCCAGGCTTTTGATGCCGTCTACCTCGACCCGATGTTCCCGGTACGCGACAAGGCGGCGGCCGTGAAAAAACCGATGGTGTACCTGCAGGCCCTGCTGGGCGAAGGGACCGCTGACGATGCCCTGCTGCTGCAGGCGGCACTGGCGTGTGCGCGTTGCCGTGTGGTGGTGAAACGGCCGCTGAAGGCACCCTGCCTGCCGGGGCCGGCGCCGGATGCCCAGTACCGCGGCAAGGCCGTGCGTTTTGATGCCTATGTGATTGCCGGTGCCCGCCGGCCGGATGACGGGGGCTAGTCGCGTGCCGGCCCGGCGGCAGTGTTGCGCGTGACATCGCGCACCACGAACTGCGGCTTGCCGTTCACCGTGAGGAACAGGCGGCCGAGGTATTCGCCAATGACGCCCAGCATCGACAGCTGCACGCCGCCGACCAGCAGCAAGGCGGCCATCAGTGAGGCCCAGCCGGGTGATTGGCTGCCACTGAGCAGCCACTCGATGACCACACCGGCGATGCCCAGCATGCCCAGCACGGCCATGGTGATGCCGACCACCGTGGTGATGTGCAGCGGGGTCACCGAGAAATTGAGGAACATCGACAGGAACAGCCGCACCAGCCGGCGCAGCGTGTAACCGCTCTTGCCGCCGGCACGCGGCAGGTGGCGGATCTCGATGCTGTCGACATGCTGCGTGACCTGCATCAGCAGCCCGTCGATGTAGGGGAAGGGGCCGGTGTGGGCCAGGATGGCCCGGGCAGTGAAGGCGTTCATGCAGCGGAAGCTGCTGAGGTAAAGCCCCTTCGGTTTGTCGAGCAGGAAATCCGCGCAGCGGTTGGCCAGCCGGCTGCCCCAGTTGCGCCAGGCCTCGTGTTCCTTGTGGCTGTAACGCGAGTACACCACATCGAAACCGCCGTCGCGGGCATGCTGCCACAGCTTCAGGACTTCTTCCGGCGGGTTCTGCAGGTCATCGTCCATGGTGACGATGTGCGCGCCACGGGCCTGTGCCAGGCCGGCCATCACGGCGTTGTGTTCGCCGTAATTGCGCGAGAGGTTGACCACGGTCATGGGCGTGGCATGGCGTTGTGCCAGGGCGCGGCACACGGCGAGCGAATCGTCCGGGCTGCCATCGTTGACCAGCACGATCTCCAGCCCGCCCGGCACCTCCAGCCCGACCAGTGCCTCGACCAGCACGGGGATGCTGGCCGCGCCGTTGTAGACCGGGATCACGATGGACAGTGCAGGGGTGCTCATGGTCGGGTAGCCCAGGCTTTGACCGATCCGCCGCAGGGCAGGTGCAGCCCGTGGCGGTTCAGCCGGCGTTCAATGGAGGCGACAGTGTAAAGCAAACCGTCCAGCCACGGCGCCAGTGGCTCGACATCGCTGCTGGCCTTGGATTGCCCGGCAGTCAGCCGGTGCAACACCATCAGCGGCAGCAGCAGGCCGTTGCGGTAGCTGCAGCGCCGCACCGTGAAGCCGGCTGCCTGCAGCGACTGGCACAGGCGGCGGCAGGTGTAGCGGCGCGCCGTGTGCACCTGGCGGTCGTGGCTGGAGCGCAGCCACTCATAGGCCGGCAGGTTGAGGAAGAGGTGGCCGCCCGGTTGCAGGCAGCGGTGGAACTCGCGCAGGGCAGCCGCCTCGTCGACATTGGCGTGGTACAGCACATCGTTGCTGATGATGGCCTGCAGGCTGCCATCCGCGCAGGGCAGCGCCTCGACCCGCCCGTTGAGGATGTCCAGGCCCGATTTGCGGCGGGCGATGGCGGCCGCGCCGGCATCGAATTCCAGGCCCTGCAGGACCAGCTGCGGGAACTGCGGCCGCAGGCGCTCCAGCAGGCCACCGGTGCCGCAGCCGGCATCGAGCACGGCGGCACCGGCGGGCAGGGCCAGTGCCTGCAGCCAGTCGGTGACGGTGTCGTGCAGGTTGCGGTACCACCAGAAGGTGGCTTCCAGGTCGGCCATGCGCTGGTATTCGACGGGTTCCATGTGCTCAGTTGCCCTCCAGTACGAAGCCGCAGGCAAACAGCTGGTAGCCGGGATGGTTGCGCAGGCGCTCGGTCAATTGCAGGCGGTGTTCGATGCCTTTCTGGCACACCGTCACGATATCCCGTGCCTTGAAGCTGGCCGGCCCGGCCAGCACGGCCGGCTTGTCGCGAAAGTCTGCATCACGCGGCAGCAGGATCACCGGCAGCCAGTCCGCGGTCTGCATGCCCATCAGTTTTTCGGCCGACAGCGGAATGGCCTGCCGGCCCAGCAGTTTCACGCCGGTGCGGATGCGGTCGGTGCCTTCACGGGTCTGCCAGGCCACTTCGCCGAGCTGCCACTGCCCGTTGCCGTTGCGCAGGCCCACCAGGTCGCCGATGGCCACGCTGGCAGCGTCACTGGCCGGCCATTCCAGCCGGCAACCGTGCTCGCTGCGGTCGAGCATGTGCACCGTGGCCACCGGGAAGCGTGCCGTATCGGCCGCACCGCTGGCCTCGAAGCGCTGCTGGAAATGGAAGCTGTCGGGGATTTCGCCAAAACCGAGTTGCTGCACATCCTTGCTGAGGAATTTCGACCACACATCACCGCTGCGTTGGGATTCGATCAGTGCGACATCCTCGTGGGCTTCATAGGCGATCGACAGGCGCATCTTCTGCGGGCCGACGAAGGCCTGTGCGTCCTGCTGGCCACAGAGGTAGTAGTGCACATTGGCCAGCCCCAGCGTGGCGGTGAGGGTTTCGTCGGCAGGGATGCGCTCCTCGCGCTGGATGAATTCGCCCCAGGCCGACTGCAGGTGCTGCAGCAGCCGTACCGGCACCGGCCCGGCCGGCGTGCTGGCCTCGATGCCGCTGGTGGCAGCCAGCAGCTGTTGCAACTGCCCCATCAGGCCGTCGATGCGCAGGTAGCAGGGCATGGCGCCCTCGCCGAGCGAGGCAAACGCCTGGAAGCTGGGGGCGGCATCCGAGCTGATGTCGACCACGAAGGTGCTGCCATTGGCGGCAGTGCGCTGCGTATCCAGTTGCACCAGCGGTGCCCAGCGGCACAGCAGCTGGGTGGTGAGACCGATCTCCCGGGCCAGCAGCTGGTTCACCCGCGCGCACCCCAGCAGCAGCGCCACGCAATACAGCTGCTGCACGGTCAGCGGGGGCAGGCCACTGCCCAGCGCCTTGTCCTCGCAGGCAAAACCGGTGAGCTTCAGCTGGTTGGCGATCAGGAAACGGCGGTGCAGCTTCAGCCACTGCTTCTCGGCAATCGGCAGGTACAGCTGGTAATAGGCCTGCTGCAGGGCGATGTGGTCAGCCAGTGCGCGGTGCAGGGCCACGGCGATGGTATCGCTGCCGGGCTGGTCCTGGTGCAGTTTTGCTACCAGGTTGCCGTGCAGGCTGCCGAGCGTGTTCAGCACCTGCAGGACGGTGGTGGCAGCTTTCTGGTTGTCCGGCGTGATGCCGGTGCTGTCGTGCAGGAACGCCTGTGACAGCCCGCGCACGGCACGGTAGGCCGGTTCGCGCAGCAGTTCCAGCGCAAACAGCACCTGCGCCGGTTGCAGGGGGGCCTTCAGCAGGGCCGCCAGTGCTGCCGTGACCTGCGCGGTCAATGCGGTGCTGTCCTGTTTCGGCAGCTGGCGTACCCAGTCGGCCAGTGCCTCGGGCTGTCCCAGCAGTTCGCCCAGGGTAGCCATGCTGCAGTCCTCGTTTCCGGTGTGCGCTGATGTTAACCGGCCACCGGGGCTTTGGCCAAAGCGGCCAGCTGGCGGTCGTGCCAGCGCGGCAGCAGGCACAAGGCCGTCAGCGTGCCCAGCAGGGCCAGGAGCATGTCCCACTGCGTGTCCCAGTTGTCACCCTGGGTGCCGAGGAAGGCGGCGGCTGCCTGCGCGCTGACCAGTGCCGCAAACCACTCGATCAGTTCGTAGAGGGCGCTGAAGGCGAGGCAGATGCTGGCCACGAACAGGAACAGCCAGGCGCCGCGCCGCACCACCGCATGGCGCAGCAGCAGCTCGCGGGCGGCGATGGCCGGGATGAAACCCTGGGCGATGTGGCCGAGGCGGTCGTAGTGGTTGCGCGGCAGGTCGAACAGCTCCTGTGCCCACAGGCCCAGCGGTACCCGCGCGTAGGTGTAGTGGCCACCGAGGATGAGGATCAGGCTGTGCAGGGCGATCAGCCAGTACAGCAGCGGCGTCAGCGGGAAGCGGCGTGCGGTGGCCAGCAACAGCGGCAACACGATCAGCACCGGGGCCACCTCCAGCCACCAGGTCAGGCGGTCGTAGGGCCGGATGCCGGAGGCGAGCAGTGCTGCCAGCACCACGGCGAGCAGGCACAGGGGGAGGCGCAGGGCGGGCGACATGCCGGTTCTTCCAAGTGGCCGGTTTCTGCCATCATAGCCAGCAGCAGGCAGGGTGTCTGCACGGAGGCAGCGGCATGCGGGTATTCGTGATCGGCGGCACCGGCTTCATCGGCTACCACGCCGTGCAGGAGCTGCTGCGGCGCGGCCATGCGGTCTGCGTGCTGTCGCGGCAACCGGACAAGGCCCGCCAGCTGTTCGGTAGCCGCGTGACGGCCGTGGCCGGTGACCTCGACGCCCTGGCAGCGGCAGACTGGGCACGGCTGCTGGCCGGCTGCGATGCACTGGTGTTCGCCGCCGGCGTCGACGAGCGCACCGCACCGGTGGGCGATCCGTGGGCATTTTTCCACCGCGCCAATGTGCAGGCCACGACGGCCGTGCTGCAGGGCGCCGAGACCGCCGGCGTGGCGCGGGCGGTGGTGATCGGATCCATCTTTGCCTGGCTGCACCGCCAGCGGCCCGAGTTGCAGCTGGCCACGGTGCACCCGTACATCGGCAGCCGCGTCGCACAGGAAGCCGCCGTGCTGGCGACCTGCCGGCACACGCTGCCGGTGATCCTCGAACTGCCGTATGTGTTCGGTGCCGTACCACCGGGCCAGCGCTCGCTGTGGGAGCCGATCATCACCTATGTGCGCACGCCGGTGATGCTGCTCAGTACGGCCGGCGGTGCCAACATGGTTTCGGTGCAGTGCGTGGCGCATGCCATCGCCGGTGCGGTGGAGCGTTCCGGCGTGCGCGGCACCCATGCCGTCGGTGACGAAAACCTCAGCTGGGCCGACCTGCTGCGGCGCCTGTGCGTGCTGGTCGGCCGCCACGAGCAGCATGTCACCGACATCCCGGTGCCGGTGTTGTGTGACCTCACCCGGCTGGGCGGTTTCTTCAAGAAACTGTTCGGCATTCAGTCCGGCCTCGAGACCGCCGGCTTGGCCCGCCTGCTGACGCAGGCCGCCTGGTTCGACCCGCAGCCGGCGCAGCAGGCGCTGGGCTACGGCGGCGGCGACCTCGATGCAGCGCTGGCCGCGACCGTGGCCGCCTGCCCGGAAACCCGCCCGGCGCTCCAGTGGCGCAAGTTCTGGGACTGGGTGGCCACCGGCGAACGCTAGCGCCGGTGGCGGTGTGCGAAAATGCACGCTGCCAACCCGGATACCCCCCCATGTCGCTGACCCGCCTCACCATCGACGCGCTGAGCCACGAAGGCCGCGGCATTGCCCGCCACCATGGCAAGACCTGCTTTGCCAGCGGCGCCCTGCCGGGCGAAGTGGTCGAGGCACGGCTGGCCAGCCACCACGCGCGCTTTGACGAATACGAGACCGTGCAGGTGCTCAGTGCTTCGGCGGATCGCGTAGAGCCCCCGTGCGCGCTGTACGGCCGCTGCGGCGGCTGTGACCTGCAGCACCTCGATGCCGGTGCCCAGCTGGCCCACAAGCAGCAGGCCTTGCTGGACCTGCTGGCGCGCCAGGCCGGCTTGCATGCCGATTGCATCGAGCCGTCCATCCACGCGGCCGTGCTGGGTTACCGCCGCCGCGCCCGGCTCGCGGTGTGGGTGCCGCGCCGTGAGGGGCGGCCCGTGCTGGGTTTTCGCGAGCGCAATGGCAGGCGGGTGATTGCCGTCGACCACTGCCCGGTGCTGGAGCCGCTGCTGGCGCCGCTGCCGGGCCTGCTCGCGGCGGTACTCGGCCGCCTGCAGCAGCCACGGACCCTGGGGCATGTCGAACTGTCGCTGTCGGAAGGCAGCGATGGCCATGACCGTGCCGTAATCCTGCTGCGCACGGTGGCCGCCGTGCCGGAGACCGACCGCGCACAGTGGCAGGCACTGGCGCAGCAACAGCAGGCCTACCTGTTCGTGCAGGACGCATCCGACGGCATTGAATGCCTGCACGCGCCATTGCCCGAAGTGCCCGGTTATTGCCTGCCGGCCTTCCAGTTGCGCCTGTGCTATGCCGGCGGTGATTTCCTGCAGGCCAACCGTGCGGTCAACCGTGCACTGGTCAGTACCGCCGTCGACTGGCTGGCGCCGCAGCCCGGCGAGCGCATCCTCGATGCCTTTGCCGGGCTCGGCAATTTCAGCCTGCCGCTGGCCCGTCGCGGGGCTGCGGTACTGGGGCTGGAAGTGTCCACGGCGATGGTGGATCAGGCCGAGCGCAATGCACTGGGCAATGGCCTGGCCACTGCGCAGTTCGCGGTGAAGGACCTGCAGGCTGCCGGTGCCACGCTGCCGGCACCGGCTGCGGGTGGGCGCTGGGATGCGCTGGTGCTGGACCCGCCACGCACCGGTGCACAGGCCCTGGTGTCGGCCATCGTGAAGGCGAAAATCCCGCGCCTGCTGTATGTCAGCTGCAACCCGGCCACGCTGGCACGCGACGCCCGCCTGTTCGCCGCCGGCGGTTACCGCCTCGACCGCCTGGCCCTGGTCGACATGTTCCCGCAGCCCGCGCACAGCGAAGCGTTGGCGCTGTTCCGGCGCGGCTGAGCCGCAGCACACCCGGCCGGTTCGCGGATGCCGTCAGGCCATCTGGCCAATGGCCTTGCGGAAGCGGGCCAGTGACAAGGCAAACAGCACGCTGCCGATCAGCAGCAGGGCGGCAAACGTCGGCCACACCACGGCAAGGCCCGCGCCACGGAACAAGATGGCCTGGCCGAGCTCGGTGAAATGGGTGGTGGGGGCGGCCAGCATCAGGTAGCGCACCAGGTCGGGCATGCTCTCGCGCGGGGTCATGCCGCCGGAGAGCATTTCCAGCGGCATCAGCACCAGCATCACCAGCAGCGCAAACTGCGGCATGCTGCGCGCCACGGTGGCCATGAAGATGCCCATCGAGGTGGTGGCAAACAGGTGCAGCGCGGTGCCGGCAAAAAACAGCGGCAGGGAGCCTTCAATCGGCACCTGCAGGGCGGCACGCGCCACGCCGTTCAGCGATACCGCCGCCGCACACAGCACCACCAGGCCCATTGCCCAGATCTTGGCGGCCATGATCTCGGCCGGCGTCACCGGCATCACCAGCAGGTGTTCGACGGTGCCGTGTTCGCGTTCGCGGATCAGTGCCGCGCCGGTAAGGATGATCGACAGCATGGTGATGTTGCCGATGGTCTCGGTCAGGGCGCCGAACCACGCCGGCGTCAGTGCCGGGTTGAAGCGCACGCGCAGGGCCAGCTCCACCGGGGAGGTGGCTTCGCTGCGGTGGCGCTGCACGAATTCATGCACCTCGCCCAGGGCAATCTGCTGGATGTAGCCGCTGCCGGTAAAGGCCTGGCTCATGCGGGTGGCGTCCACATTCAGTTGCAGGTCAGGGGCCAGGCCGGCGAGCACATCGCGCTGGAAGCCGGGCGGGATGTTCAGCACAAAGGTGTAATGGCCGGCATCCAGGGCCGGGTCCACCTCGGCAAGCCCGATGAACGCCGGCGGGGCGAAATGCGGCGGGTAGAACGCGCTGCCGATGCGTGCCGACAGGGCCGAGCCGTCCTCGTCGACGATGGCCAGCGACGCCATGTGCAGGGTTTCCGGCATGGCCGTGGCGGCGGTGTAGATGGCCACCGTGAAGGCATACAGGATCAGGATGAGCATCATCGGGTCGCGCCACAGGCTCCACAGCTCCTTGACGCCCAGGCGGTAGGTATTGGCCAGGTGACGGCGCATGTCAGCGTTCCTGTTTTTTCAGCAGCACGATGGCCGCACCGAGGATCACCGGGATGGCCAGGGCCAGCGGCAGCAGCGCGGCCTGCAGGTCGGCAAAACCCAGTGCCTTGCTGAACACGCCGCGGCTGATGATGAACATGTGGGTGGCCGGGTAGACCTCGCCGATGGCGCGGCCGACGCCCTCCAGCGACGACACCGGGTTGGTCAGGCCGGCAAACTGGACGGTGGGCAGCATGGTGCCGAGCATGGTGAAGAAAATGGCGGCAATCTGGCTGCGGGTGATGGTCGAGGCCAGCAGGCCCATGGCGGTGGTGCTGAAGCAGAACAGCAGGGTGGCAATGCCTAGCGTGGCCAGGCTGCCGGTGATGGGCACATCGAACACGGTCACCGCCAGCAGGGTCATCAGCGCGAAGTTGACCATCGCCAGTGCCACATAGGGCAGCTGCTTGCCGATGAGGAATTCGGCACGGGCGGTGGGGGTGACATAAAAATTGATGATGGAGCCGAGTTCCTTTTCACGCACCACGGCCAGCGCGGTCAGCATGGCCGGCAGCATCAGCAGCAGCAGCGGCATCACCGCCGGCACCATGGCCGGCAGGCTGCGCACATCGGGGTTGTAGCGAAAGCGGGTTTCGATGCCGGCAGCCACCGGCAGGGCAACGCCGGCGCCAGACAGCTGCCCGGCCAGCCAGTGTTGGTGCATGCCCTGCACATAGCCCTTGACGGTTTCGGCACGCATGGGCATGGCGCCGTCGATCCAGGCACCGATGGCCACCGGGCTGCCGCGGGCCAGGTCGCGGGCAAAGCCGGGCGGGATCTCCAGCGCCAGCGCCAGTTCGCCGCTGCGCATGCGGCGGTCGATCTCGGCATGGCTGGCCAGTGGCGGGCGCTCGATGAAGTAGCGCGAGCCCGACAGGTTCTGGGCGTACTGCCGGCTGGGCTGTGTCTGGTCGTGGTCCAGCACGGCGTAGCGCAGGTCCTCCACATCCATGCTCATGCCAAAGCCCATCACCACCATCAGGATCAGCGAACCGAGCAGGGCCATGGTGGCGCGCAGCGGGTCGCGCAGTAGCTCCAGGCTTTCGCGCCACAGGTAGCTGTAGGTGCGGCGCAGGCTCTGGCGCAGGCGTTGGCGCAGCGGCCGTTGCGGCGGTGCCGTGTGGTGGCGGCGGTTGTCCACCGGTTCGGCTGCCATGGCCTGCGGCGCACCGGCAGCGTCCTGCAGGTAATCGATGAAGGCCGCTTCCAGGCTGTCGCGGCCACGGCTGGCGATCAGGGCGGCCGGGGTATCGCTGGCCAGCACGCGGCCGGCGTGCATCAGCGAGACGCGGTCGCAGCGTTCGGCCTCGTGCATGAAGTGGGTGGAAATGAAGATGGTGACACCGTCCCGGCGTGACAGGTCGATCAGCAGCTGCCAGAAACGGTCGCGGGCAATCGGGTCCACGCCCGAGGTGGGTTCATCGAGGATCAGCAGCTCCGGCCGGTGCACCATGGCCACTGCCAGCGACAGGCGCTGGCGCATGCCCAGCGGCAGCTGTTCCGGCAGCTGGTCCATCACCGCCGCCAGGCCGAAGCGTTCGGCCATGGCGGCCACCCGCGCCGGGATGTCGGCCGGCGGCACATGGAACAGCTGTGCGTGCAGCACCAGGTTCTGGCGCACGGTCAGCTCGCCGTACAGCGAAAACGCCTGCGACATGTAGCCGACGCGGCGGCGGGTGGCCATGTCGTGCGGGTCCACCGGCTTGCCGAACAGGCGGGCGTGACCGGCCGTGGCCGGCAGCAGGCCGGTGAGCATTTTCATGGTGGTGGTCTTGCCGCAGCCGTTGGAGCCGAGGAAGCCGAAGATCTCGCCACGGCGAATGCGGAAACTGACGGCGTCCACGGCCACGAAATCGCCGAAGCGCATGGTCAGTGCATCGGCCTCGATGGCAGTGTCGTTGTCGTGCGTGGCATCCAGCGGGGGTATCTGCACCGGCTGGTAGGCGCGGCGGCGGGCCTCGGGCAGCAGCGCGATGAAGGCCGCCTCCAGGTTGCCGGTGCCGGTGTCGGCCTGCAGGCGTTGCGGGCTGCCGGTGGCCAGTACGCGGCCGCCGTCCATGGCCACCAGCCAGTCGCAGTACTGCGCCTCGTCCATGTAGGCGGTGGCCACGATGACGCCCATGCCGGGGTTCTGCCGGCGTATCTGGCCGATCAGCGCCCAGAACTGGGCGCGCGCCAGCGGATCGACGCCGGTGGTGGGTTCATCGAGGATCAGCAGTTCGGGATCGTGGATCAGGGCACAGCACAGGCCGAGTTTCTGCTTCATGCCGCCGGAGAGCTTGCCCACCGGGCGGTCGAGGAAGGGTTGCAGGCCGGTGACGCCGCTCAGGTGGTCGATGCGCCGGCGGCGCTCGGCGGCCGCGTGGCCGAACAGGCGGGCAAAGAACTGCAGGTTTTCTTCCACCGACAGCGTCGGGTACAGGTTGCGGCCCAGGCCCTGCGGCATGTAGGCGATGCGCGGGCAGACCCGGTGGCGGTGGCGGCCCTGGCCGATGTCGCCGCCCAGCACCGTGATGCGGCCCTGCTGGATGCGGCGGGCACCGGCAATCAGCGCCAGCAGGCTGGATTTGCCGACACCGTCGGGGCCGATCAGGCCGCTCATGCAGCCGGCGGGGATGGCGAGGTCGATGCCGTCCAGCGCACGGGTCTTGCCGTAGCGCAGGCTGACGCCTTCCAGGCGGGCAATGGGCGGGTGCTCGGGCATTGGCGCAGGCATGCCGGCGGCCACGCCTCAGGGGCCGGTGCGCAGTGACAGCTCCGGCGGCCACTCGGCCGTGCTGTCGATCCGCACCCAGGTCACGCCGGGCAGGCCGGTTTTGACCTTGGGCAGGTTGCGCAGCAACAGGTCACGGTCGATCTGCGCACGCACGCGGAACATCAGTTTCTGGCGTTCGCTGGCGGTTTCCACCGTTTTCGGCGTGAACTGCGCGGTGCTGGCCACGAAGGAAATGGTGGCCGGTACGACAAACTGCGGTGCGGCATCCAGCACGATGCGTGCCTCGCTGCCGATGGCCAGGCGGCCGGCGGCCACCTCCGGCAGGAAGAAGGTCATGTACACATCGGACAGGTCAACCAGGTTCAGCACCTTGCCGCCGGCCCCCAGCACCTCGCCGGGGCGGGCAATGATGTATTGCACGCGGCCATCGCGCGGTGCGCGCAGCACGCTGTCCTCGAGCTCGGTGCTGATGCGGGCCAGGGTGGCGTCGGCGGCGGCCACATTGGCCTCGGCGCTGCTGACCTGGGTACGGGCGGCGGCGATGGCGGCTTCGGCCGCATTGGCCTGGGCGCGGGCGGCAGCCAGCGCAGCCTGCAGGCTGCGCACGCGGGTGCGGTCGTCGTCGAGGTCCTGCACGGCCAGCACGCCGGAGCGGGCCAGCGATTCGGAGCGGGCCAGGCGGCGTTCGGCGGCATCCAGCTCGCTTTCGCGCTGCACCACCACGGCCAGTGCGGCCTGGTGGTCGCTGGCACGCAGCGCCACCTGGGCCTGCGCACCGCTGACGGCCTGGCGGGCCTGCTCGGTGCGGGCACGGGCCTCGTCGTGCTGGGCCTGCAGGTCATCGACCCGCATGCGTGCCAGCACCTGGCCGGCCGTGACGAAATCCCCCTCGCTGACCAGCAGCGCCTCGAGGCGGCCGGGGAGCTTGGTGGCGAGGTCGATTTCGGTGGCTTCAAGGCGGCCGTTGCCGCTGGCAAAGCCTTCGGGGATGGCGGCTTCCTGCCAGCGCAGCCAGGCGAACACGGCCATGGCCACCAGTGCCGGTACCAGCAGCCAGGGCAGCCAAGCGCGCAGGGACGGACTCATGGGCGGGTTCCTTGCTGTGGCAGGGCGGCCACCGGGCCGCCATTCGCCGGGCATTGTAGCGCAGCCGCCCGCCGCGGCTTCAGGCCGTGGTGCTGATGCGCTTGTCGTCGGCGCTGGCCGGCTGCCAGGCAATCACGGAGGGCGTGGTGTCGTCCACCAGCTGGCTCTTCAGCCAGCTGCCGCCATCGGGGTTCTTCAGCACATCGCCGGCACCGCCCGGGCTCTGCAGGTGCAGCACCTGCGGGTGGTGGGCGAACAGGCCGTCGTCCGGCAGCTGCATGCGGCGCAGGCTGGCCAGCACGCTGCGGGCATCGAAATCGACCTCCTGCGTGAAGGCCTGCCGGCTGCCGTAACGCGGGCAGAACAGGCTGTCCAGGATCACCGTGCGGCTCACCGCGGCCGCGAGGCGTTCGGCACCGTGGCGCTGCAGCCAGGCGGTGACGGTGTCGTGGATCACGCGGTAGCAGCGGCTGCGGTCGGTGAGCAGGGTCAGGTAGACCAGCGCACGCTCCTCGTAAACCTGCATGCGGTTGTCCGGGTCGATGCCGGGCAGGCGGTCACGGAAATCACGCACCAGCGCATCGGTCACTGCGCGCAGCATGCTGCCGACTGGCACCGAGCCTTCCAGCGCCAGGTAGCGCGCGGTGCGCGGCAGCATGTGGCCGTGGATCAGCATCAGGTGTGCGGTGATGAGGAAGTAGCCCTCGGCGCCTTCCTCCGGGCCGAAGGTGTGGCAGCCCACCACATACTCGCCCTTGGCCTTGCCGTAGCCGGCCACCGGGATGGTGCGGATGGCGTATTCGTCGCGCTTCTCGTAGAACTCGGTGCCCGGCAGCAGGGTATAGCCGAAGATGTTGATGCTGGGGAAGGTCGCCAGCAGGGTGTCGAGGTTCTTCTCGAAGCTGGCGAGGTTGTCGCCCGGCAGGCCCCAGATCAGCTCGGCGGAGATCGGGATGCCGGCAGCGGCCATGCGGCGTGCGATCGGCTCGTACTCGTTGGCATCCATGTTCTCGCGGTGGCACAGCTCCAGCGCCAGCGGCGTCAGCGTCTGCAGCGCCAGCTGGTAGTGCGGCAGCAGGCCGTGCTCGTGCAGCATCAGCACGATTTCCTGCACGCGCGGGTTGTGCTTCTTCGACCACGAGGTGGCGAAGGTGCGCGGCAGGTCGTAACGCTGCTTGAGGTCACAGATCAGGCGGGCTTTTTCCAGGTCGCTTTTCAGTGCACCGAAATTGGAATCGGCCAGCCAGATGTTGGGAATGCCGGCCTGCGCGATTTTTTCCCAGTCCTGCTTCAGGCGCTCGATCGGGAACGACACCATCTTGGTGCCGATGGCACCGGTGCCCCATTCGCAGAACGAGCACTTGTAGGGGCAGCCGCGGCTGGTCTCGTAGGCCACCGCGTCATACAGCGGCTTGCCGCTGGCGTCGGTCAGCTCCAGCACATCGAAGGGCGAGGGAATCTGCGCGAGGTCCAGCTGGCGTTCGCGCTTCGCCGTTTTGGTGATGGCGCCGTCGCGCAGGAAGGCGATGCCCGGCACGCGATCCCAGGCGTGCAGCGGCGTGTCCAGCAGTTCCTGGAAGGCGGCTTCGCCCTCGCCGTAGACGATGGCATCGATGGGGTCGATGCCGAGGTAGTCCTCGGCCTGCTGCACATGCGGGCCACCGGCCACGAGGGTGAGTCCCTGGCAGGCCTGGCGCAGCTGGCGGGCCAGATCGAGGAATTCGGCGGCATTCCAGGTGTAGAAACTGATGCCGACGATTGGCGCGAGGCCCGCAGCCAGGGCTGCCTGCGCCTCGCTGGCCAGGCCGGCCAAGTGGCGTTCGGCCCAGGCCGGTACCTGCTCGCGGTCACGGAAATGCACCTGCCGGAAATCGATCGCCTCCGGCGTTGCGCCGTACACGCGGTACCAGGCGATGAGCCCGCCGGTGGCGGTGGGCGCGGCGTGGAAGTGCTCGGAATCCAGGCTGAACAGCCAGACGGGGCGTTTCATGCGGGTGTCCTGTGGCGGTGCCGGCCGCGGTTTCAGTGGTGTGGGGCGACCAAGGCATCCGGCAGGCGGTCCCGCGGGCTGGGAGCACCAAGGAAGCCGCCGATGAGCATGCCGAGTGCGCTGGCCGCGAGGCCGATCAAATGCGGTTCGATGGTGTCCTCAACCCCCGGCGCGAGGAACTCCAGGCCCAGCCAGCAACCCAGGCCCAGGCCCATGGCCAGTGCGGCGCCCAGGCTGTTGGCGCGCGACCAGAACAGGCCGGCAGCCAGCGGCACGAAGGCGCCCGCCAGGGTCACGCGGTAGGCATTCTCGACCATGGCGTGGATCGACGATTCGGTGCTGGTGGCATACGCCACCACCATCAGCGTGAACACGGCGACGGTGACGCGGGTACTCCACAGCAGCTGGCGGTCGGTCATGCCGGGCCAGAAGCCTTTCAGCACGTTTTCCGAGAAGGTCACCGACGGCGCCAGCAGGGTGCCGGAGGCCGTGCTCATGATCACCGACAGCAGGGCACCGAAGAAGATCACCTGCGCGGTGAACGGCATGTAGTCCAGCACCAGGTGCGGCAGGATCAGCTGCGAGTCCTCGGCCATGAAGCGCTCGACCATCGCCGGGTCGATCAGGTTGGCCGAGTAGGCGAGGAACAGCGGCACGGCGGCAAAGAAGAAGTAACTGATGCCGCCCAGGGTGGTGCCCCAGACCGCGATGCGTTCATTGCGGGACGAGTTGACGCGCTGGAACACGTCCTGCTGCGGGATCGAGCCCAGCGCCATGGTCAGCAGTGCCGCGACCCAGGCCAGCATGTCGACGGCATCCAGGCTGGGCAGGAAGGCGAACTTGCCTTCGGCATGGGCCTGGCTGATCACGGCGCCGAAACCGCCGGCCATGTCACCGGCCAGCCAGGTCACATACAGCAGGCCCAGCACGATGATGATCATCTGCACGAAGGTGGTGATGGCCACCGACCACATGCCGCCGAACAGGGTGTACAGCAGCACCACGCCGGCACCGATCACCATGCCCTGGTTCATGCTGACCTGGCCGTCGGACAGGATGTTGAACACCAGCCCCAGCGCAGTGACCTGGGCCGATACCCAGCCCAGGTAGGAGGCGACGATGCACAGCGAGAGGATCAGTTCGGTCGGGCGGTTGTAGCGCAGCCGGAAGAAGTCGCCCAGGGTCAGCAGGTTCATGCGGTACAGCTTGCGTGCGAACACCAGGCCGAACAGCACCAGGCACAGCGAGGCGCCCAGCGGGTCGGAGATCAGGCCGCGGAAACCTTCCTCGAGGAAGGTGGCCGAGATGCCCAGCACCGTCTCGGCGCCGAACCAGGTGGCGAATACCATCGCCATCACGATGACCATCGGCAGGTTGCGGCCGGCGACGATGTAGTCGCGTGCGCTGTGGACCTTCATCGAGGCCAGCAGGCCAATGGCGATGGACACGAACAGGTAGGCAGCAACCAGCCAGAGCAGCATGGGTGGGGTCTCGCGTCAGGGGGGGTGGGCACCCGGGTTGTGGTCAGGACCGGCAAGAGTCTAGCAATGAACCGGCAGCCGGGCCATAGCCCCGGCTGCCGTCCGGATGGCCCGTTTCAGTGCAGCCGGGTGCCGATGGCGCAGGCCAGCAGGAAGCCGGCCGTATAGGCCACCAGCACATGGGGGGTATAGCGCAGGTACTGCAGGAAAGTCATGTCCCGCAGCTTGCTCATCGCCACGATGCCGGCCGCCGAACCGATCACCAGCAGCGAGCCGCCCACGCCGATGGCATAGGTCATGCCCAGCCAGCCGGCGTTGTCCATCTCGACCCCGGACTTGAGCAGGGCGGCGGTCATCGGCACGTTGTCGATCAGCGCTGACATCAGGCCCATCGCGTAATTGGCCTGCGCCGCCGGCATGCCGGCATACAGCTGCGGGATGACATCCAGCACGCCCATCTCGCGCGCCAGGCCCACCAGCAACAGCACGCCGAGGAAGAACAGCAGGGTCTCGAACTCGATGGCACGCACATAGTCGAGCAGGTTCTCTTCCACATCCATGCCCATCCACCAGCCGGCGAGGAACATCACCGACATGCCGCAGAGGAACACCAGCATCGGCGGCAGCGCAAACAGCAGGCTGCCGGCGATGGTGCTGGCGAGGGTGGCAAAGAAGATGCCGGCGATGACCCAGTCACGCCCGCTGGGGCGCACGGCCGGCGGCGCCAGCTCGATGGACTGGTTCATGCCCGGCAGCATCAGCAGGTACAGCACCAGCACACCGAGCAGGCCGGGCAGGGCCAGCAGCATGATGTGGGTGATCGGCAGCTTGCCGGCCAGGAACACCATCAGGGTGGTGACATCACCGGTGATCAGGGCGACACCGCCGGAGTTGATGGCAAACACCACCAGCACGCCGAAGCGGATCTTGTGCGCCACCGACAGCGGCAGGCTGATGACCAGTGACATGCAGACCAGGGTGGCGGTCATGTTGTCCGCCACCGATGAAAAGAAGAACGCAAACAGGCCGATGACCGCCAGCAATGCCCGCTGCGACATCCGCGCCGGCAGCCAGCGGTGCACCACCGCATCGATGAAGCCCTGCTTGTTGAGGTAGGCCACGAAGGTCATCGTCGCCATCAGGAACAGCCACAGCCCGGAAATGTCCAGGATGTAGCCCTCGAAGGCTTCCTGCACGGCCTCGGGGCCGCCGAAGTCGTCGGGGAAGATCCACAACAGGATCCACGCCAGGGTGCCGAGGAACAGCACCGCCTTGGCCTTGCTCAGGTGGATTTTTTCTTCCAGCAGGATGCTGAGGAAAGCCAACAGGAGCAGCACATAGAAGACGGTTTCGATCATGACGGGCGGTACCGCTGGGTGACGGGGTGGCATCCCTGCCGGGTTGGTGCGCCTGGCAGGAGTTGAACCTGCGACCCCCCGCTTAGGAGGCGGGTGCTCTATCCACTGAGCTACAGGCGCGCTGGGGCGCCATTCTACGGGGCCGGCTGTGCCTCGGCCAGCGGCACGGCGTAGGTGTCGCCATCGGTATCCCAGGGAAAGTGCACCCACAGGTCCTGCGCCACCTCGCGCACACACAGGTCGGCCAGCGGCCGGCCGCGCGGCTTGGCATACACCGTCACCAGCCGCGCCCGTGGCAGCAGGGCACGGGCCACCTGCGCGGTCTTGCCGGTATCGACCAGGTCGTCCACCAGCAGCCAGCCGTCGCCGTCTTCGCCGGGCATGCCCTTCAGCACAGCGGCCTCGCCCTGCGACTGGTGCTCGTAGCTGGCGATGCACAGCGTGTCCATCAGGCGGATGCCCAGCTCGCGGGCGAGGATGGCCGCCGGGATCAGCCCGCCGCGGGCGATGGCGACGATGCCGCGGTAGGGGTGGCCCTCGGCCAGCAGGCGGCGGGCGAGCTCGCGCGTATCGCGCTGCAGTTCGTCCCAGCTGACGCAGTATTCGCGGGGCATGGCAGTCTCCGGCAGGGGCAGGGCGCCGCCATTGTCGCGGAATCGCCGCGGACGCGAAAGGCCGCCGGGGGCAGCGTCCGCCCGGGTGTTACCATGCCCGCTACCGTCAAACGCCCCGGGGCCCCATGAAAACGCCGAAACGACTGCAGCCCCTGCTGGATGACGGCCTCATCGACGAGGTGCTGTTCCAGCTGATGAGCGGCAAGGAAGCGCAGGTCTTCGTGGTGCGCTGCGGCGATGTGCTGCGTTGCGCCAAGGTCTACAAGGAGGCCGACAAGCGCAGCTTCAAGCAGGCCGTGCAGTACCAGGAAGGCCGCACCGTGCGCAACTCGCGCCGGGCGCGGGCCATGGCCAAGCGCACCAGCTACGGCCAGAAAGAGCAGGAAAGCGCCTGGCTGAATGCCGAGGTCGAGGCCCTCTACCGCTTGGCCGCCGCCGGCGTGCGCGTGCCCACCCCGCGCGGGTTTGTCGACGGCGTCCTGCTGATGGACCTCATCACCGACGAACACGGCGACCCGGCGCCACGCCTGGACGAAGTCGATTTCGATGCCGAGACCGCACGGGCCTACCACGGCCAGATGATGCGCGAGATCGTGCGCATGCTCTGCGCCGGCCTCGTGCACGGCGACCTGTCCGAATTCAATGTGCTCATCGACGCCGACGGCCCGGTGGTGATCGACCTGCCGCAGGCGGTGAATGCCGCCGGCAACAACAACGCCCGCATGATGCTGATGCGCGATGTCAACAACATGACGGCGTATTTCGGCCAATACGACAAAAGCCTGCTGCTGACGCACTACGCCGAGGAAATCTGGGACCTCTACGAGCGCGGCAGGCTGCACCCGGATGTCCCGCTCACCGGCGAATTCGAGCACAGCAATGTGGCGGCCGACATCGCCACCCTGATGCAGATCATCGACGATGCCAAGGCCGAGGAAGCCGAGCACAAGGACCGCGAACGCGCCGCGCGGGACGGGGAGTTTGATTGAGGCGGGGCACTGTCCAGGCTGTGGCTTTGACAGGCGGCGTTAGCCGTTGCCAGTGGCCACGCAGGGGGCCGGCCGGCAATCGGACAGGGATGTCCGATTGAGGCGAACAAACAGGATGTTTGTTGAGCCGACGGCCCAAAGGTGCCTGCGGGGACGCTGGAGGGCAACGGCGGGCCGCAAAGCGGGGGCCGGGGCCGGGTTTGCCCCCGGGGGAAAGGACCAATGCGTTTGTGGGTGTTCCGGGCTTCCCCACGGTTACACCGTATGGTTAGGGCAGCGTGTTAATGGATTTCCTTCCTGCTCCTGCGCGTTACAATTCCCCGTAACAACAATAACGGAACCTGCCCATGCCCCTTTCATGGAACGAAATCAAAGCCCGCGCATTGGCCTTTTCCCGCGACTGGGCCGATGAAGCCTCCGAAGACGCCGAAGCCAAAACCTTCTGGAACGAGTTTTTCCATGTGTTTGGCATCAGCCGCCGCCGGGTGGCGAGCTTTGAAGAGCGCGTCAAGAAAATTGATGGCCGCGACGGCTATATCGACCTGCTCTGGAAAGGCATGCTGCTGATCGAGCACAAATCGCGCGGCAAGGACCTGGACCGCGCCCACCAGCAAGCACTGGATTACTTCCCCGGCCTGAAAGAGCGCGATCTGCCGCAATACATCATTGTCTCCGACTTTGCCCGCTTCAAACTCTACGACCTGGAAGAAGGCACCCAGCACGAATTTGCCCTGAAAGACCTGCACAAGCATGTGCGCCTGTTCGGCTTCATTGCCGGCTACCAGACCCACACCATCCGCGAGCAGGACCCGGTCAACATCAAGGCCGCCGAGCGCATGGGCCGCCTGCACGACCAGATGAAGGCAGTCGGCTACGAAGGCCACCCGCTGGAAGTCTATTTGGTGCGTTTATTGTTCTGCCTGTTTGCCGAAGACACCGGCATCTTCCAGCGCCAGCAATTCCAGGAATACATTGACCAGCGCACCGGTGAAGACGGCAGCGACCTGGGCCACCACCTGGCCACCCTGTTCCATGTACTGAACACGCCCGAAGACCGCCGCCTCAAAAACCTGGACGAACAGCTGGCCGCCTTCCCCTATATCAACGGCAAACTGTTTGAAGAGGCGCTGCCCCCGGCCGGCTTCGACAGCGCCATGCGCCAAAGCCTGCTCGATTGCACAACCTTGGATTGGTCACGGATTTCCCCGGCCATTTTCGGCTCCCTGTTCCAATCCATCATGGACAAACAGGCCCGCCGCAATCTGGGCGCGCACTACACCAGCGAAAAGAACATCCTCAAACTCATCAAACCGCTGTTCCTTGATGAACTGTGGGCCGAATTTGAAAAGGTCAAAACCAATAAGAACAAACTGTTCGAGTTCCACAAGAAGCTGCGGCAACTGACCTTCTTTGACCCGGCCTGCGGCTGCGGCAATTTTTTGGTGATTGCCTACCGCGAACTGCGCCTGCTGGAGCTGGAAATCCTGCGCACCAGCCACACCAGCGGCCAGCAAAACATGGATGTGCATTCCCTGATTAATCTCGATGTGGATCAGTTCTACGGCATCGAGATTGAAGAGTTCCCCGCACAAATTGCCCAAGTGGCACTCTGGCTGATGGACCACCAGATGAACCAGCAGGTTTCCGAGGAATTCGGCCTGTACTTTGCGCGTATACCGCTAAAATCCAGCGCCAATATCGTTTGTGGTAATGCACTGCGCATTGACTGGAATGAAGTAATACCGGCCGAACGGCTTAGTTACATCATGGGCAATCCGCCGTTTGTGGGCGCCAAGTTCATGGACGATGCACAACGCACCGATGTGGCACAGGTGTTTGGTGACATCAAGAATGCCGGCCTACTCGATTTTGTCGCTGCCTGGTATGTGAAAGCCGCCCGCATGATGCAGGGCACCGATATCCGCTGTGCGTTTGTATCGACCAATTCCATTACCCAAGGCGAGCAGGTGGGCGTGTTGTGGAGTTGGATGCTGGCCCAAGGCGTGAAACTGTTCTTTGCCCATCGCACTTTTCAATGGAACAGCGAAGCACGCGGCAAGGCCGCCGTGCATTGCGTCATCGTGGGCTTTGCGATGGATGAGATCAAACCCAAGACACTGTTTGAGTATGAGGATGTCAAAGGCGAGCCTCACCGGATTGAAGTCAAAAACATCAACCCGTATCTGGTGGATGCGCCGGATACCGTATTGGCCAACCGAAGCGCGCCTATTTGCCCGGCACCTGAAATCGGCATTGGCAACAAACCGATTGATGGCGGCAATTACCTGTTTACCGAAGATGAAAAAACAGAGTTTTTGAAAAAAGAGCCGCAAGCTGCGCCATATTTCCGTCGCTGGCTGGGTGCCGATGAATTCCTGAACGGGTATCACCGCTACTGCCTTTGGCTGGGCGAGTGTTCACCCGCGACATTGAAAACGATGCCGGAAGCCATGAAGCGCGTTGAAGCCGTTAAGGCATTGCGTTTGGCAAGCAAAAGCGCACCCACGAAAAAGCTGGCCAGCACACCAACCCGATTTCATGTCGAAAATATGCCGCCGGGAAATTACCTGATTATTCCGGAAGTGTCTTCAGAACGAAGGCTATACATACCCTTTGGATTTGAATCACCAGAAACACTATGCAGCAATCTAGTCAAGATAGCGCCAGGTGCCAGCCTTTATCATTTCGGCATCCTGCAATCCCTGATGCATAACGCCTGGACGCGCACGGTCTGCGGCCGACTGGAAAGTCGTTATCGCTATTCTGCCGGTGTCGTCTATAACAACTTCCCTTGGCCAGAAAGTCCGGCTGAGAAGCAAAAGCAGGCCATTGAAGATGCCGCGCAAGCCGTGCTCGATGCCCGCGCCCAATTCCCCGATTCATCGCTCGCTGATCTCTACGACCCGCTCACCATGCCGCCCGTGCTGCTGAAAGCCCATCAAGCACTCGATAAAGCCGTGGATGCCGCCTACGGCAAAAAGACCTTCACCACCGAAGCCGAACGCGTCGCTTTCCTGTTCGAGCTGTACCAGAAATACACCAGCCTTCTGCCGGCAGAAAAGCCGAAGAAAGGCCGTAGGAAAAAGGGCGATTAAAATGCAGAGAAAGGAAGATTTTGACTACCGCCGATTAAGTAATGTGTTGCAAGTTTGTTTGTTGACAGTAATAGCATCATTCTTTATTGCGATTTTTATTTACTGGTTTGTATTTAGTGATGGGCGGTTATCTTCGGATCAAGAAATATGGGGACAGTTTGGTGATTATCTTGGAGGCGTTATAAATCCTATCGTTGCTTTTATGGCATTGATGGCATTAGTTGTTTCAATACAAATTCAAGCCAAAGAGATGCGGGATGCCAACCAGGCCATGCAGGACCAATTAAAGCATTTTAAAGACGAAGCAAAAAAGGAAGACCTTATTAGGGCAATAAATGCTCTTAAGGAAGATTTAGAGGCGCGATTGTCTAAAGAAGTAAATGCCTTAAATACCCGGGGGCCGTTGTTCCATTTAATTGGCCAGCATGCTTTCATTGAATTAAATCCAGAGCATCCATCATCAAGAGGGAAAGAAAACAGCTTGAGTCAAGCTGCTTCTCGGGAATATAAAGAATCATTACCCGTGATCAGAAAAAAGGTTTTATTGCTTAGGGATTTGCTTGATGAGTACGATTCGTTAGGTTTTGCTAGAAGTTATATTTACACAAATATTCACCGCCAGGAAATTCAAGATACAGTCATGAACATGCTTGTAATAGGGCTATTAACTAACAGCGAAGCAAAAGCACTAATGGTTGATGGCATTATTCCTTTGAACCTGAGGAAGCAGTTTCCAGCGCCAACCTACCTTGAAGATGTAGTAGGGTCGCAATATCGATGGTGGGGAGAAAGGCATGGATAAACATTCCATAAGTGAAGACGACGTAGAAAAAAGCAAAGAGGTTGAGTTTTACGCGGCTAATGTAAACGCCTGGTTTAATACCCGGTTTGAGCACGATAAAAGCCTTCTGGCTTTAAGCGCAGGCGGCATTGGTCTCCTCATAACTTTGATATCAGCACTGGGCGTCTCTTCAGTTGAAAGTCTGGTGCTTTATATTCTGGCTTTGGTGTCTTTCCTGATATGTCTGGCCGCGTTGTTATGGATATTTCGGAGAAATGCCAATCATCTAGAGGATATTGTTCATAATCGTGCGATAGAAGATAAAACCTTGAAGATATTGGACCAAACGGCTCTGATATCGTTTATGTTGGGAGCGTTATTTGCGACAATCATTGGCGTATCAACAGCAGTAAAAACCTTTCTTGATAAGGAGTGCATCATGGCAGATAAAAAGGTTCCTACTTTTGATTCTATTCAAGGGGCAGGAAAAATGCAGCCTTCAACTGTAGAAAAGAAGAGCGTACAGGGTGCTGCTAATTTAAGGCCGCAGCCATCAACAAGCTCTACCCCATCCCAATCAAACCCTGAGAAACAAGAAAAAAAGTAGCTTGGAAATGATCGATTTCTCAAAAGCAAGCTTGAGTGTAGCCAGGGCCTCACAACCAACACTGTCAGCACGGAAAGCTCTGGATGGTATTTGGTGGGAGTTATATTTCCCTGAAGTTAACCCTACGCAGCACGGCGCCGATCGACTCGTTTTAAATTAGGGTCAGAGTAGAATTAAAAAGGTTGTGTTCCACCTTTCACTATCCCGCCACATTATGCGACCACGCATACTGCTGCACGCGTTCCTTGATCAACCAGTGCCCAGCTTCCTTCACCAAGGTGTCGAAAAATAAGGGACACCCATAAATTTCCTCGCCAATTTTTCCGCATATCCTGCTGCCATAGCTGATCTCGCGCACGCTTGACCGATACCTTGGCTAACAGTGGCCTCGGCTTTCTGGGCTCCCGCCTTCGCGGGAGTGATAATAAAAAGCCGGTATTACATGATGTTGCTGCTGCGGGGCGTCAATAAAACAAGCCTGGGTATAGCCGGGCACCGGCAATGGCGGTACGGTCCTGATGGTTCACGCCGGCTTGGCCAAGGCAGTTGTCCCATTGTGTTTTAACCGTGCTGACGATGCCTTGCAGCACGGTATCCGCTGCTTCGTGTGACAGCAGAAAGCGGCCGTGTGCGCTGAGCAGGTTCTTCACTCTAGCGGTAGTGCCGTGTTCGCCGCAGCTCATGGCCAGGTGGCGTTCATCCTGTGCAATGCTCGGCATGGGCGTAAGGTCATACGCCGGGCTCAGGCGCCAGCCGGTGTCTTTGGCGAGCATGGCATGGTTGCGCGGGTGATCATCCAGGTTCGAGATGGCTGCGTTGAAGCACATGCGTGCGAACAGCTCTTTCAGGTCTGTTTCAGGGTGGGTGCTGGTGCGGCGTATTTCATCGGCCAATGCCAGGTAAGACCATGCCTGCCGGGCAGTAGGGCTGTCGTCTGATCGCAGCAAGGTCAGTGCGCTGACCATGCGGTGGCGATGGTAGCCGGTTTCTGCAAAATCACGGTCGAAACGGCGCACCAGCAGCACATCGCGCCCGGCAACGGTGGTGAGCCGGCTGTCGGCCACGCTGATGCCGCAGGCATGGGCGAGCCGGAGCATGGCGTGTTCGGTGCGTGGGTGATTCCAGCGATCATGCGGGCTGGTGAACTTGGCCATCCACAGGCTGCCGTTATCTTCCACCACGGCTTTGGGGCGTGCGCCACCCATGGAAGTGCCGGCCAGCAGTAGCTCTTGTACCTGAATGGCCTGTGCTGTGTCGGTGCCGGTGTTGTTCTCTTTCTGGATGGCATCAGCGATGCGCTGTAATTGCGCGAGATCCAGGGTCTGGTTGTAGTCGCGGCGAGGTGCCGGCGGTGCCGGGTTCAGGCCAAAACCCAGGGCACCGGCACGGTCATCGGCGCCGTGCAGCAGGTAGTCGAAGTCTTCCAGCAACGGCTTGCCGGCATGCCGCTCAATGACGCGGCGCCCCCAGTAATCGGGCATGGCATCGCGGATGGCGCCGAAAAACCCGCCCATGCGGGCGGTTTCGTACACGGCCTTGCCCAGTTTCAGCTCCGCCGGGTCCAGCTCCACGGCGTTGTGGCGCTCAAGGTAGGAGCGGCCATACACAAATTCGCCGATCGGCTCGCCGCGCGGGGTGTATGTCAGCCGGAAGCGACCGGCGGTGACGAAGGACGTCTCGCCGGGTGGCACGATATAGACAAAGCACTCGCGCTCAGAAGTCATTGTCGAGCTCCTTGCGGCGCTTGGCAGCAGTGCTGGGGCGGTGGCGGCTTTCCAGGATTTTCCCTTCTTCATCGCGATCAGGGTCGGCGACGCTTTGCATGTCGTCCAGCAGGCCCATGGCCCACAGGGCGGCCAGATAGGCGACTATGCCGGTCGTGGGCTTGCCTTTTTCGATATCGGCCATGACCTGTCGGCTGATGCCAATGCGTTCAGCCAGGTCTTCCAGCCGCAGCCGCCGGCGCAGCCGGGCAATGCGGATGTTTTGCCCCAGCCGCTGTAAGGTGGCGGATACAGCGCTGGGTGGGGCTTCCGAGAGTTTGCTCTTTTTCATGTTATTTATAATAACCATTTATAGGATAAATGTAATTTATAAGTAACATATATGGCTTTCTGGCCACCGTCAATAAAACAATAAAGGCAATATCGCTTCATCAAAAAATCCCGCAGCGGGGCGGGATAGAGCACACAGGCATCAAAAATGACGACGAAACGCACAGCTTAGTAACCCATATCGTGCTTTTGCGCTTGCTCGGTCAACGAAAATAAGGGACACCCATAAATTTCCCCATCAATCTTTGCGCATATCCGGCTGTAATAGCTGATCTCGCACACGCTTGACCGATAATGTTGGTTGGACAGTGACTTTGGCTTTCTGGGTTCCCGCCTTCGCGGGAGTGACGATAAAAATCCGGCATTACGCGGGTGAGTGCAGTTTCAAGGCTCCTTCATTGTGTAGCAACATCGCCAATTCATAAGCAGCGGTATACGGTTCGGTGTCATTGGCCGGTGCGGGCAGGGAACTTAGTGCCTGAGCCCGCCGGGCGGCGAGTTCCAACTGGTTAGCGGTGGCTTCGAACAAGCCTTGCATGCCTTTGTGGTATCCGTTGATGTGCGTTTTAAGGCGATGCACGACATCGTTCCGGTGCAATGGGTGTTGGATGTCTTCGAAATGCAACAACAGCCATAGTTCAAAACAAGGTACGGAAGCAATCGCGCGGAAAGCGACCGGTCGCTTTTCATCGCTGCGATAGTGGCCATCAATGCTTTGGGCGTGTTGCAGCGCTGCCTGGAAGCTTGCATGATCGTCACGGTCAAACACGGCATAAACCCGGTCAAAACGGTGTGGCAGGATTTTCTTATGGGTATCACCCTCAAGGAATAGCGCTTCGGCATATTCCACGACCTGAATGGGCGCCGTACCGATCTGGCCGGGAAGTATTTGCACGGAAGCCGTTTGCAGTTTGTGAAAGCGTCGTATTTCGTCGAAATAGTGCGGTTCGGTCTTGGTGCCTTCGCATACAACCAGGATTCGGTCGTGCTGCGGACGCTTACCCTTCCGGCGTTGCAAGTCATTTTTGCGGCGCTCGCGTGGATGGCTATCCCTGCCCATGGCAACTGACCTTATGCCTGCTTGCGTTCGAGAAATGGCAGTGCGCCATAGCGTCCGGAAAGGTAACCGCGCTCCAAGGCCTCTTTTTTCCTGGGGCTGAAATCAATCAGTGGGTACAGGTGTGAGGCTTGCTGGCGGTCTTTTTCGATAAACCAGATCTGGTCACGACGCAGGATGTCGGTATCGAGCAGGGTGGTATCGTGCGTGGTGAAGATAAGCTGGGCACCGTGAACATTGCTTTCTTCATTGTGGAACAAGTCGAGAATGTGCCGCATCATCAATGGGTGCAGGCTGCTGTCGAGTTCATCGACGATGAATGTCAATCCGCCCGATAAAACTTCAAAAATTGGGCCTGCCATGGCGTAAATGCGTTGGGTGCCTTGAGACTCTTCATGAATCTGGAAATCACTGGAAATCCCGTTGGCGGTATGCCGGAAAACCGGAATGAACACCTCCTGCTCACTGGTGCTTTGTGATGCCTTGCCGGGGCCGTTGAGCACGATAGTCTGGCGGAAGCCTTTCTGGTGGTTGATGGTGATGGCATCAATGCCGAAATCCGCGCTGCGCAGGAAACCGGTGATTTTGTCACGGTACTGTTCATCCTGGAGCATCCGGTTAGTGAAATCATGCGGCAAAGTACCCGCTGTGGCATTGGAAAACACAACCAGCTTTTGGGTAAACCACAAAAATACCGGACGCAACACTTCACTGTTGAGTTGTACGGCGGTGGACAGGAACAGGGCGTTATTGCGAGTAGCCTCTTCCCAGGTGCTGCGTGGGCCGGTTAATGATGCGCTGAACTTGTAGTGGTAACAGTTTTCCTTTTCATCCCACTGGCGGTTAAACCATTGCTGCGGTTTTGAGGTCTTGTAGGCCAGCAGCCATTCCTGGAGAACCTTGTCTGCCGTGACCGTAAAGCCGTACTGGAAGCGGATGTTGTCATGCACGAATGTGGCTTCGAACAGGGACGGCTGGCTGGGGTGTTCATTATCGAGCTTGAACGGCTGGCAGTTCAGGGGTTGGCCTTCTTTCAGTTGGGTGGCCGAGTCGGTCACCATGGCTTTCATGAAGGCGATGGCATTAATAATGTTGGACTTGCCGCTGGCATTGGCGCCGTAGATGACGGCGCTTTTCAAGGCCTTGGGCGTGGCCGGGGCGTGGGGGTCAACGATATGCCCGGAATGGGATCTATCCGGCGATGCGGTCAGGGAAAGGCACTGTTCGTCACGGATAGAACGGTAGTTGCTGACCCGGAATTCAATAAACATAAGGCCATCCAATCTTGAATTTTTAGGATATTTGCATATTTTTTACAAAAATCCAACAATATTTTTATTGTTACCGTGCTTTCGTGGCTCTTGCCGTGCCGGAGCCGTGGTTGTCTGGGCTTCTGGCCGAATTTAAGGGGGGTCGAAGGAATTAAAGTTCGAGCAGCCGGCCGAATTGATTGTGGCCAGGGCGACTTCAGGGAAAGCGTGCGAACCACCTAACCGAGCACCCTCTCCAGCACCTTCCGGTACATCAGCCCCAAATCCTCCAGCTCCTGCACGCGCACGCATTCGTTCAGTTTGTGGATGGTGGCATTCACCGGCCCCAGTTCCACCACTTCGGTGCCGGTCGGGGCGATAAAGCGCCCGTCCGAGGTGCCGCCGCCGGTGGATTGTTCGGTGTCGATGCCGGCGACTGCGCGAATCGCGCTGCAGGTGGCTTCCAGCAGCTTGCCCTTGCCGGTCAGGAAGGGTTCGCCGCTCAAATCCCAGCGCAGTGCATAGTCCACGCCGTGTTGCTTGAGGATCGCTTCGACCTTGGCTTTCAGGCCGTCGGCGGTTTGCTCGGTGCAGTAGCGGAAGTTGAATTGCACAAAACATTCACCGGGGATGACATTCGACGCACCGGTGCCGGCCCGGATGTTGGCGATCTGGAAGCTGGTCGGCGGGAAGAAGGCATTGCCGCTGTCCCACGGCGTAGCGGCCAGTTGCTGCAGGGCCGGCAGTACGCGGTGGATCGGGTTGCTGGCGATCTCGGGGTAGGCGACATGGCCCTGGATGCCTTTGACGGTGAGGTTGCCGGTCAGTGAGCCGCGGCGGCCTACACGGATGCGGTCGCCCAGCACCTTGTCGCTCGACGGTTCACCGACCAGGCAGTAGTCAATCGCCGTGCCGGCTTTCTGCAAGTGTTCCATCACTTTGACGGTGCCGTTGACGGCGATGCCTTCTTCATCGCTGGTGATGAGGAAGGCAATGCGGCCCTTGGGGTTCGGGTTGTCTTTCAGGAAGGCTTCGGTCGCGGTAACCATCGCCGCGAGGCTGCCTTTCATGTCAGCCGCGCCGCGGCCGTACAGCACGCCGTCTTTCACGGTGGCCTGGAACGGTGGCGTGTGCCACTGGTCTGCGGGGCCGGCGGGCACCACATCGGTGTGGCCGGCAAAGGCGAACAGCGGGCCGTCATGGCCGAATACGGCCCACAGGTTGTCGACATCGCCAAAGCGCAAATGCTCGCAGCGGAAGCCGAGCGCGCCCAGGCGTTCGGCCATCAGCTGCTGGCAGCCGCCGTCGTCGGGGGTGACCGAGTTGCGTTCGATCAGTTGCTTCGCCAGTGCCAGTGTCGGTGAGTCGCTCATCCAAAGGGTCTCAGTTGTTCGTGTGCAGGGCAGCGTTCAGCGCCACGGCACTCTTGTTGGTCAGGCATTCGATGCGGCCGTTCTTCGAGTTGCGGCGGAACAACAAATCGTCCTGGCCGGCGAGCTCGCGGGCTTTCACTTCACGCACGAGTTGGCGGTTGTCGTTCAGCAGGGCCACTACCGAACCGGGCGTGACATACAGGCCCGATTCCACCGTGCAGCGGTCGCCCAGCGGGATGCCGATGCCGGCATTGGCGCCGATCAGGCAGTTCTTGCCGACCGAGATGACGATGTTGCCGCCGCCGGATAGGGTGCCCATGGTCGAGCAGCCGCCGCCGAGGTCGGAGCCGGTGCCGACGAACACGCCGGCGGAGATGCGGCCCTCGATCATGCCGGGGCCTTCGGTGCCGGCGTTGAAGTTGACGAAACCCTCGTGCATCACGGTGGTGCCCTCACCGAGGTAGGCACCCAGCCGCACGCGGGCGGTGTCGGCCACGCGCACGCCTTTGGGCACCACGTAGTCGGTCATCTTCGGGAACTTGTCGACCGAGTCGACGCTGAGCCGGCGGCCGGCCAGGCGGGCGGCCAGTTGCCGGCCCGGCAGTTCGGCCAGATCAATGGCACCCTCGCTGGTCCAGGCCACATTGGGCAGCACGCCGAACAGGCCGGACAGGTCGATGCCGTGCGGCTTCACCAGCCGGTGCGACAGCAGCTGCAGCTTCAGGTAGGCCTCGGGCACGCTGGCCGGGGCGGCATCGCTGGCCAGCACGACCAGCACCAGCGGGCGCTGCGGGTTGTTGAAGTCACCGGGGATGCCCAGTGCCTGCGCGGCCGCTGCCGCGGCTTTCGGTGTTAGTGGCAGCACGGCGTTGCCGCCGCTGTAGCCGGTGCCGGCCGTGGCGGCCTGCACCAGCGCACCGGACGGGTGGAGCAGGGGGGCCGGGTAGAACACCTCCAGCCAGTCGCCCTTGCTGTTCTGGGTGCCGATGCCGAGGCCGATTGCGAAAGTCGTCATGGGGGTTCCTGTGTGTCAGCGGTTGAACAAACGGGTGTAGTCGGCCGCGCTGAAGCCGGCGTGGGTCAGCGGGCCGTGTTCCAGCAGCGGGCGCTTGATGAGTGTGGGGTGTGCGGCCAGGCAGGCGATCAGCGCGGGGCTGTCGCTGCCGTCGGGGCGTGCGGCCGCGGGCAGCTGTTGCCAGGTGGTGCTGCGGCGGTTGAGCAGGCGGTCGGCGCCCAGGGCGGCGAGCCAGGCCTGCAGGCGCTGCGTGCCCACCGGCTGCGCACGCAGGTCATGGAAGGTGTAGGCGATGCCGTGGTCGTCCAGCCAGCGGCGGGCCTTTTTCACGGTGTCGCAATTGGGAATGCCGTAGAGCGTGGTCATGCGGGCCTGCCTCGGGATTGCCGGCAAGGATACCAGACCACTCCCGTGGCGGGCAGGGCGTGGCTCAGCCCAGTGCTTCGATGACGCGGCGGATGCGGATGGCCGCCTCGGTGCAATCGGCCTCGCTGGCCACCAGTGCGATGCGCACGCGGCCGTCGCCGGGGCTGTGGCTGCCGTTGTCGCGTGCGAGGAAGCGTCCCGGCAGCACGGTGACATGCTCGCGGGCATACAGCTCGCGGGTGAAGCTGAGGTCATCCACCGGCAGCCGCGGCCACAGGTAAAAGGCCGCATCCGGCCGCCAGAAGCCGGGCAGGTCGCCGAGGATGCCGAGCACGGCATCGAACTTGCGGCGGTAGCGGGCGCGGTTGTCGACCACATGCCGTTCATCCGACCAGGCGGCGATGCTGGCGTGCTGCACCGGCAGGCCCAGTGCACAGCCGTGGTAGGTGCGGTAGAGGTGGTAGCGTTCGAGGATGCGTGCATCGCCGGCCACGAAGCCCGAGCGCAGGCCCGGCACATTGGAGCGCTTCGACAGGCTGTGGAACACCACGCAGTGGCGGTAATCGGTGAAGCCCATCGCGTGGCAGGCGGCCAGCATGCCGGTGGGCGGGTTTGCTTCATCGGGGTAGATTTCGGAGTAGCACTCGTCGGCGGCAATCACGAAGCCGTGTTCGGCGGCCTTGCCGAGCAGGAACTGCAGCGTGTCCATGGCCAGTACGGCACCGGTGGGGTTGCCCGGCGAGCACACATACAGCAGCTGGCAGCGTGCCCACACCGATTCGGGCACGGCACGGTAATCCGGCTGGCCGCTGGCATCGCAGTCGAGGTAGTGCGGTTCGGCACCGGCCAGCAGCGCGGCCCCCTCGTAGATCTGGTAGAAGGGGTTGGGCATCAGCACCAGCGGTTTGGTGCTGTGGTCGACCACCGCCTGCGCAAACGAGAACAGGGCTTCGCGGGTGCCGTTGACCGGCAGCACCTGGGTGTCGGGGTCCACGCTGCCGGCGGGCAGGCCGAAGCGGCGTACCAGCCAGGCGGCGATGGTCGCGCGCAGGGCGGGGATGCCCTGGGTCTTGGGGTATTGGCCCAGGCCGTCGAGGTGGCCGGCCAGGGCGTCGCGCACGGCAGCCGGGGCGGCATGCTGCGGTTCGCCGATCGACAGCACGATGGGCGGCTTGCCGGCCGGCGGCGTGATGCCGTGCAGCAGTTCGGCGAGTTTCTGGAACGGGTAGGGGTGCAGTCGCCCGAGGTCGGGGTTCATATGCGGATCACTCCGTGGGTGCCGGTGTCGTGGTGGCTGGCGCCGGCATCGAGTTGTTCGCGGATGGCGGCCTGCAGCGCTTCCTGCTGGGCGGGGTCATCAATCGGCAGGCCCTGGGCGTTGGCGATGAAGAAGATGTCGTCGACGCGCTCACCGAGGGTGGCGATCTTGGCGCTCAGCAGGCGGATGTCCTGCTCGACGAAGATGCGGCCGAGGCGGGCGAGGATGCCCGGGCGGTCCGGCGTGATGATCTCCAGCACCGAGCAGCCTTTTTGTTCGTCGCGCACCAGGATGGTTTCGGTCGGCATGCGGAAATGCTTCAGCTTGCGCGGCGTGTAGCGCTGCACCAGGGTGCGCAGGGCATCGGGGTTTTTCAGCGCATCCTGCAGTGCCTGGCGGATCTGGGCGGTGCGTGCCGGGTTGTTGCTGATCGGCTGGCCGTTGGCATCCAGCACATAGAAGGTGTCCATCGCATAGCCGCTGGCCGAGGTGAAGATGCGCGCATCGACGATGTTGAGGTCGAGCTGTTCGAGGATGGCGGCCACGGTGGCGAAGATGCCGGTGCGGTCGGGCATGTAAATGAAGACCTGCGTGACCTGCCGGTACGGGCTGTCACTGGCATCCTTGACCAGCACCAGTGGCGTGTCCGGGTTGTCGTGCGCGGCAATCGCTTCGGTGTGCCAGGCGATGTCGTTGGGGTTCTCGCGCAGGAAGTAGTCGTCGCCGGGGTTGCCCCACAGGGCCAGCACCTGCTCGCGGGTGAAGCCCTTGGTGGCGAGTTTGCCGAGGGCGGCTTCCTGCGTTTCGGCCACCCAGTCGCGCTTGTCGATGTGGTGCTCCAGCCCGCGGCGCAGCATGCGCTTGGTTTCGGTGTAGAGCTGGCGCAGCAGCGAATCGCGCCAGGCATTCCACAGCGCGGGGTTGGTGGCGTTGATGTCGGCCACGGTGAGTGCGTAGAGGTAGTCGAGGTGCAGCTGGTCGCCCACCTCCAGTGCGAAGGTGCGGATCACATCGGGGTCGGAGATGTCCTTGCGCTGTGCCGTGGACGACATCACCAGGTGGTGTTCCACCAGCCAGGCCACCAGGTTGGCATCGCGGTTGTTGAGGCCGTGCTGCAGGCAGAATTCGCGGGCATCGACCGCGCCCAGGCGGGAATGGTCACCCTTGCGGCCCTTGGCGATGTCATGGAACAGGCCGGCCAGGTACAGCAGCTCGATTTTCGGCAGGCGCTGCACGATGCCGTGTGCAATCGGGAAGGCATCCTGCATCTCGGGCTTGCGCAGCTTGCGCATGTTGGCCAGCACCAGCAGGGTGTGGGCGTCCACGGTGTAGATGTGGAACAGGTCGAACTGCATCTGGCCGATGATCTGGCCGAAGGCCGGGATGTAGCGGCCGAGCACGCCGTAGCGCTTCATGCGCTTGACCTGTTCGCTGACCTTGTTCTGGCCGCGCAGGATGTCGAGGAACAGCTGCTGGTTGCGCGGGTCGGCGCGGAAGGCACCGTCGATCAGGTGGCGGCTTTCGCGGATCTGGCGGATGGTGGCGGCACGCACGCCGTGGATGCCGTCGTAGCGCGCCATCAGCAGGAACATCTCCAGCAGTGCCGGCGGGTAGCTGCGGAACACGCGGTCGTTGGTGGCCTCGATGTAGCCGTTGCGGACGCGGAAGCGGCTGTTCAGCTGCAGGATGGTTTCCGGCTCGCAGGCGCGCAGGATGGTTTCATCGAAGTGCTGCAGCAGCTGGTCGTTCAGCTCGGAGAGCATCATCGCCCAGCGGAAGTAGCTGCGCATGAACAGTTCGACGCCACGGCTGGCCTCTGTATCGTGGAAGCCGAGCAGTTCGGCCACGGTTTTCTGGTAGTCGAACAGCAGGCGTTCCTCGGCGCGGCCGGCGATCAGGTGCAGTGCGTAGCGCACGCGCCACAGCCAGGCCTGGCCCTCGTCGAGGGTGCTGTACTCGATTTCGGTGACGAAGCCGTGGCCGACCAGGTCGTGCAGGGTGCTGGCGCCGAAATGGCGCTTGATCACCCAGCCGACCATCTGGATGTCGCGCAGGCCGCCGGGGCAGCTCTTCAGGTTCGGCTCGAGGTTGTATTCGGTGTCGTTGTACTTGCGGTGGCGGGCGATCTGCTCGTCCCACTTGGCGCGGAAGAAGGCGGCGCTGGGCCAGAGGCGCTCGGGGCCGGTGGCAGCCCGCATGGCCTGGTGCAGCGCATCGGAGCCCTGCAGCAGGCGTGATTCCATCAGGTTGGTGGCGATGGTGATGTCGTCACGGGCGGCAGCCACGCATTCCTCGACGGTGCGCACGCTGTGGCCGATGTGCAGGCCCATGTCCCAGAACAGGGTGACCAGGCTTTCCAGGCGGGCATCGAGTGCCGGGTCGGGGCGCTCGATGAGGATCAGCAGGTCGATGTCGGAGTACGGGAGCAGCTCGCAGCGGCCGTAGCCGCCCACCGCCACCAGGGCCGCGGCCGGGCTGGCCGGCCAGTCGATGCGGCGCCAGGCCTTGCCGAGCACGGCATCGACCACCGCCGTGCGCATCCACACCAGTTCGCGCACATCGGCACCGTTGCGGAAGCGTTCGTCGAGGGCCTGGCCGGCGCGGGCGAGGGCGTCCTTGAAGGCACGCAGCGGCGGCGTGCCGGCATCCAGCGTGCGGGCCAGGGCGCTGGCGTCGAGCACATCGTCGGGCAGCAGCGGCAGTTGCATGGCCTAGGCTTGCCGCCAGGGCTCGTCGCTGCGGGCGGTGAGCACCTCGCAGCCGTCGGCGGTGACGGCCAGGGTGTGCTCCCACTGTGCCGACAGGCGACCGTCGGCGGTGGTGACGGTCCAGCCGTCACGCTTGTTGAGGCGGGTGTCGCGGCGGCCGAGGTTGATCATCGGCTCGATCGTGAAGGTCATGCCTTCCTGCAGCTCCAGCCCGGTGCCGGGACGGCCGTAGTGCAGCACCTGCGGGTCTTCGTGGAAGACGCGGCCGATGCCGTGGCCGCAGTATTCGCGCACCACCGAGTAGTGGTTGCCCTCGGCATGGACCTGGATGATGTGGCCGATGTCGCCCAGGCGGGTGCCGGGCCGCACGATGCCGATGGCGCGGTACAGGCATTCCTGGGTGACCTTGACCAGCCGCTCGGCGTGCTTCTGCGGCTCGCCGATGAAGAACATCATGCTGGTGTCGCCGTGGTAGCCGTCCTTGATCACGGTGATGTCGATGTTGACGATGTCGCCGTTTTTCAGGATGCGGCTGTCCGAGGGGATGCCGTGGCAGACCACCTCGTTGACCGAGGTGCAGATCGATTTCGGGAAGCCGTGGTAGTTGAGCGGAGCGGGAATGGCCTGCTGCACGGTGACGATGTAGTCGTGGCAGAGGCGGTCCAGCTCGCCGGTGCTGACGCCGGCCTGGACATGGGGGGCGATCATTTCGAGCACGTCGGCGGCCAGGCGGCCGGCCACGCGCATGCGCTGGATTTCGTCCGGGGTTTTCAGGGTAACGGGCATCGCAGGGCGCTGGGTCGGTTGCGGGGCGGGCCATTGTAGCGCACAGGGGCTGCCGGCGGGCGGTTTTGTTGTTCATTTTCTCGCCAGCCTGTGGTATAAAGCGCGCCTCTTCCGGGCATGGTGCCCGGCAGGGATAACGACACACATGCACCAACACGACGACCCCGGGTGCCTGCTTCCCCCTTGCGGGGGTACGGGTTGGGTTCGGCGGGTGCATGGAGGCATAACCCGAACTGAGGAACTGACAATGCCCAACATCACCATGCGTGACATGCTCCAGGCGGGTGTGCACTTCGGTCACCAGACCCGTTTCTGGAACCCGAAGATGCGCAACTACATCTTTGGTGCCCGCAACAAGATCCACATCATCAACCTCGAACACACGCTGCCGGCGTTCCTGGAAGCCCAGGCCCTGGTGAAGCGCCTGGCCGCCTCGAACAACAAGATCCTGTTCGTCGGCACCAAGCGTTCTGCCGGCAAGATCATCGAGGAACAGGCTGCCCGCGTCGGCATGCCGTACGTGTCGCACCGCTGGCTGGGCGGCATGCTGACCAACTACAAGACGATCCGCGCCTCGATCAAGCGCTACCGCGAGCTGGAAGAACAGTCCCGCGACGGCACCTTCGAGAAGCTGACCAAGAAAGAAGCCCTGATGCGTGCCCGCGAGATGGAAAAGCTCGAGCGCAGCATCGGCGGCATCAAGGACATGGGCGGCCTGCCGGATGCCCTGTTCGTGATCGATGTCGACCACGAGCGCATTGCGGTGCGTGAGGCCAACAAGCTTGGCATCCCGGTGATCGGCGTCGTCGACACCAACTCCGACCCGGAAGGCGTCGATTACCCGATCCCGGGCAACGATGACGCCATCCGTTCCGTCAAGCTGTTCGTCACCGCGATGGCCGATGCCATCGAGGAAGGCCGCAGCGAGGCACGCGGCGGCGCCCGTCCGGCGGACGAGTTCGTGGAAGTGGCCGGCGGCGACAAGCCCCAGGCCTGACCCCCGTACACCCGATGGCCCGGCACCTGCCGGGCCAGTTCTTTTCGACCCGCGCATGCCCGGCCACCCCGTGGCCCGGCCGCGATGACTGGAGGAATGATCATGGCAACGATTTCGGCTGGCCTGGTGAAGGAGCTGCGTGAGCGCACCGGCCTGGGCATGATGGATTGCAAGAAGGCACTGGAAGCCGCCAATGGCGATATCGAGCAGGCCATCGAGGACCTGCGCAAGTCCGGCGCCATGAAGGCTGCCAAGAAAGCCGGCCGCGTGGCGGCTGACGGCGTGGTGGGGGCCCAGGTCTCTGCGGACGGCCGTTACGGCGTGATGGTCGAAGTGAACAGCGAAACCGATTTCGTGGCCCGCGATGCCAACTTCCTGGCTTTCGTGCAGCAGGTGGTGGATGCCGCGTTTGCCGCCCGCAATGCCAGCCTGGAGCAACTGCTGGCCGACGGCCTGGAAATCGCCCGCACCGCGCTGGTGCAGAAGATCGGCGAGAACATCGCGGTGCGCCGCCTGGTGCGTGCCGAGGCCCCCGAAGGCGTGCTGGCCAGCTATGTGCACGGCAACAGCCGCATCGGCGTGCTGGTGGTGCTCAAGGGTGGTACCGCCGAGCTGGCCAAGGACATCGCCATGCATGTGGCGGCATCCAACCCGGCGGTGGTGACCTCCGACCAGGTATCGGCCGAGACCCTGGAGAAGGAGCGCGAAATCATCCGTGCGCTGCCCGACATGCAGGGCAAGCCGGCGGACATCGTCGAGAAGATGGTGGCCGGCCGCATCAACAAGTACCTGAAGGAAATCAGCCTGGTCGACCAGCCGTTCGTCAAGAACCCCGACCAGACGGTAGGCAAGCTGGCCCAGGCGGCCGGTGCCAGCGTGGTGTCCTTCGTCCGTTACGAGGTGGGCGAGGGTATCGAGAAAGCCGAGGTCGATTTTGCGGCCGAAGTGGCTGCCGCCGCCCAGACCGGGCGCTGACAGCCGTCGTTGACGCATGAAACGGGGGGCCAGCGCCCCCCGTTTTGTATTACCATGTCGCCGCTATCGGGACAGCCGGAGGAGCCATGGCCAGCAAGGGACGCGACAAGCACTACAAGCGTATTTTGCTCAAGCTGAGCGGCGAGGCCCTGAGCGGGCAGGAGTCCTTCGGCATCGACCCGAGGGTGCTCGACCGCATGGCGCTGGAGATCGGCCAGCTGGTCGGCATCGGCGTGCAGGTGGGGCTGGTGATCGGTGGTGGCAACCTGTTCCGCGGTGCCGCACTCAGTGCCGCCGGCCTCGACCGGGTCACCGGCGACCACATGGGCATGCTGGCCACCGTGATGAACGCGCTGGCCCTGCGTGATGCGCTGGAGCGCGCCAACATCAATAGCCGGGTCATGTCGGCCATCCCGATGAGCGGGGTGGTGGACCACTACGACCGCCGCCACGCCATCCGTGCGCTGGAAGACGGCGATGTGGTGGTGTTCGCCGCCGGCACCGGTAACCCGTTTTTCACCACCGATTCGGCAGCCTGCCTGCGCGGCATCGAAATCGATGCCGACCTGGTGCTGAAAGCCACCAAGGTCGACGGCGTCTACGATGCCGACCCTGTGCGCAACCCGCAGGCCCGCAAGTTCGATCGCCTGGATTACGACCAGGTGCTGGAAATGAAACTGGGCGTGATGGACCTCACCGCCATCTGCCTGTGCCGTGACCACGGCATGCCGGTGCGGGTGTTCCAGATGGACAAGCCCGGCGCCCTGCTCAGCATCGTGATGGGTGAGGACGAAGGCACGCTGATTGAAGCGAAAAGCCACTGACGGACAGTGAAAGGAGACCGGGCGTGATCAACGATATCAAGCGTGAAGCCGAAACCCGCATGAAGAAGAGCCTGGAGTCGTTGGCATCCACGCTCGGCAAGGTGCGGACCGGGCGTGCCCACCCGGGCATCCTCGAGGGCATCCGGGTCGATTACTACGGCTCCGACACCCCGCTGTCGCAGCTGGCCAACATCCATGTCGAGGATGCCCGCACCCTGACCGTCACGCCCTGGGACCGGCAGAGCGTGCCGGCGGTGGAAAAGGCCATCCTGAAGTCCGACCTCGGCCTGAACCCCTCGACGGCCGGTACGGTGATCCGCATCCCGATGCCGCCGCTCACCGAGGAAACCCGCAAGGGCTACATCCGCCAGGTCCGCCACGATGCCGAGGGTGCCAAGGTGGCGGTGCGCAATGTGCGCCGCGATGCCATCGCCCAGCTGAAGGACCTGGTGAAGGAAAAACTCATCAGCGAAGACGATGACCACCGTGCCCAGGACGACATCCAGAAACTCACCGACCGCTTCATTGCCGATGTCGACAAGATGCTCGCTGGCAAGGAAGAAGACCTGATGGCGTTCTGATGCCGGCATCCGAACCAACAGGCCCCCGTGTGTCCGATCCGCAGCCCAATATCCCGCAGCATGTCGCCATCATCATGGATGGCAACAACCGCTGGGCCCGCGCCCGCCGCCTGCCCGGCATCGGCGGCCACCGTGCCGGGGTGGAGAAGGTACGCACCATCCTCGATGCCTGTGGCGAAATCGGCATTCCCTACCTGACCCTGTTTGCCTTCAGCAGTGAGAACTGGCAGCGGCCACGGCCCGAGGTCGAGGCGCTGATGGACCTGTTCCTGGCCTACCTGAAGAAGGAAGCCCGGGCCCTGCGCGACAACGGCGTCTGCCTGCGCGTGATCGGCAACCGGACGCGTTTTTCCGACAAGCTGGTGGCCACGATTGCCGAGGCCGAAGCCCTCACGCAGGGCGCCGGCCCGCGCGTGCTGTCGCTGGCAGCCGATTACGGCGGCCAGTGGGACATTGCGCAGGCGGCCCGTGCCATGGCGCAGGCCGTGCAGGCCGGCACGCTGGATCCGGCGGCCATCGATGCCGGCCTGTTCGACCGCTACACCTGCCTGGCCGACCTGCCCAAACCGGATTTGTGCATCCGCACCGGCGGCGAGCAGCGCATCAGCAATTTCCTGCTGTGGCAGCTGGCCTATGCCGAGCTGTATTTCACCGACACCTTCTGGCCGGATTTCGGGGCAGCCGAATTCCGCCGTGCGATCAGCGATTTTTCCGTGCGGCAACGCCGTTTTGGCGGCAGTGGTGACCTTGCGGGGAGCGACGCATGCTGAAGCAACGGGTCATCACGGCGGTGCTGCTGCTGCTGGGGCTGGGCAGCGTGGTGGCGTTCAGCGGGCCGCAGGTGTTTGCATGGGTTGCGGCCGGCGTCATCGTGCTGGCGGCCTGGGAGTGGGCGGCGCTGGCGGGGTTTGCCGGCGGGCTGGCCCGCAGCCTGTATGTGCTGCTGTGTGCGTTGCTGCTGGCAGCACTGGGCTGGTTGCTGGGTTCGCCGCTGGATGTGATCGGTGTGCGCGATGTGCTGGGGGTGGCCGGTGCCACCTGGGCGATCGCCCTGCTGTGGGTGATGGGCTATCCCGGCAGTGATCGCCTGTGGGGCAACCGTGCCGTGCTGGGCCTGCTCGGCCTGCTGGTGCTGCTGCCGTGCTGGCTGGCGCTGGCCTGGCTGCGCGAAACCCACGGCCTGGCCGGCCTGCTGTATGTGGTGGCGGTGGTCTGCAGCGCGGACATCGGCGCCTATTTTGCCGGCAGGGCCTTCGGTCGCCGCAAGCTGGCCCCGGCGGTCAGCCCCGGCAAGTCCTGGGCCGGTTTCTGGGGTGGCCTGGCCTGTGCACTGCTGCTGGGCAGCGTGGCGGCGGCCCTGCAGTGGTTCCCGGCCTATGCGGCCTGGCAGGTGCTGTTTGCCACTGGCGTTGCCTCGCTGGCCTCGGTGCTGGGTGATTTGCTCGAAAGCATGGTGAAGCGCTTCCGCGGCGTGAAGGACAGCGGCCAGCTGCTGCCGGGTCATGGTGGCGTGCTGGACCGGCTGGATTCGCTGACGGCGGCAGCACCGGTATTCGCACTGCTGTGGCTGTTGTGGGGGCTGGGCGCATGAGCGGGCTGCAACGGGTCACCGTGCTGGGGTCGAGCGGCTCGATCGGCCAGAACACCCTCGATGTGATCCGTCGTCACCCGGACCGTTTCAGCGTGTTTGCACTGGCGGCACGGCAGGACTGGCAAACCCTGCAGCGCCAGTGTGAGGAATTCCGCCCCGACTATGCCGTGCTGGTGGATCCGGCGGCCGCGCAGGCCCTGGCCGGCGCACTGGGGCAGGCCGGCATCGCCACCACGGTGCTGTGCGGCGAGGCGGCCCTGGCCGAAATCGCTGCCAGTGAGCGTGCCGATTGCGTGATGGCAGCCATCGTCGGTGCGGCCGGCCTGCCGTCGGCACTGGCGGCGGCGCGTGCCGGCCGGCGGGTGCTGCTGGCCAACAAGGAATCGCTGGTGATGGCCGGCGCCCTGTTCATGGCGGCGGTGGAAGCGCACGGTGCGACCCTGCTGCCGATCGACAGTGAACACAATGCGGTTTTCCAGTGCATGCCGGCCGGTTACCGCACCGGGCAGGCGGCCGCGCGCGTGCGGCGCATCCTGCTGACGGCATCCGGCGGCCCGTTCCGCGGCTGGACGGCTGAACGCCTGTGCACGGTCACGCCCGCGCAGGCCTGCGCACATCCGCGCTGGGCGATGGGGCGCAAGATTTCGGTCGACTCCGCAACCCTGATGAACAAGGGCCTGGAAATCATCGAGGCCTGCTGGCTGTTCGGGGTGCCGGAGACCAGCGTCGAGGTGCTGGTGCACCCGCAGAGCATCGTGCATTCGCTGGTCGAGTATGTCGACGGCTCGGTGCTGGCGCAGCTGGGGCAACCCGACATGCGCACGCCGATTGCCCATGCCCTGGCCTGGCCGGACCGCATGCTGGCCGGGGTGGCACCGCTGGACCTGCTGGCCGTGGCCCGGCTGGAGTTCGAGGCACCCGATACCACGGCGTTTCCCTGCCTGTCGCTGGCGCGTGATGCGTTCCGCAGCGGCGGGCTGGCACCGCTGTACCTCAATGCGGCCAATGAAGTGGCGGTAGCGGCCTTCCTGGAAGGGCGCATCGGCTTCACGGGCATCCCGCGCCTGGTGGAGCAGGTGCTGGCCCGCACCGAGGCGGCACCGGCCGTGCCGGATGTGGGGCAGTTGCTGGAGGCCGACATGCGGGCACGCCGGCTGGCACAACAGGGGATGGCTGCCTGATGGACCTGCTGTTCACCCTGCTGGTCACGCTGGTGACCCTCGGCATCCTCGTGACGATCCACGAATGGGGCCACTTTTATGTGGCGCGCCGTGCGGGTGTGCGCGTGCTGCGTTTCTCGATCGGGTTTGGCCGTCCCCTGTTCGGCTGGACGGATCGCCACGGTACGGAATTCGTGGTGGCCTGGCTGCCGCTGGGCGGCTACGTGAAGATGCTGGACGAGCGCGAGCAATCGGTCGCCGAGGCTGACCGTGCCGTGGCGTTCATGGCCCAGCCGGTGCCGGTGCGGATGGCCATTGCCGCTGCCGGCCCGCTCGCCAACCTGGCGCTGGCGGTGCTGGTGCTGTGGCTGGTCTACCTGGGCGGCACCCGTGGCCTGGCGCCGGTGATCGACACGGTGGCGCCGGGTTCGCCGGCCGAGCAGGCCAGCCTGGAACCGGGCCAGGAAATCCTCGCCGTCGATGGCGAGGCCACGCCCACCTGGCGGCAGCTGCACTGGCAGTTGCTGCGCCGCATCGGCGACAGCGGCGAGATGGTATTCAGCGCGCGTTACCCGGGTTCCAGCCTGGTGTATGACACGGTGGTGCACCTGGACGGCTGGATGGCCGGCAGCGATGCGCCGGACCCGCAGGCGGCACTGGGCATTGCCCTGCGCGTGCCCGAACTGCCGGCCATCGTCGGCAGCGTGCTGCCGGAATCCCCGGCCGCACGCGCCGGTTTCCGTCCCGGGGACCGCATCGTGCTGGCCGATGACCTGGCCATTGGCAGTTGGGCACAGTGGGTGGATGCCGTACGGCTGCGGCCGGGCCAGCCGATGGCCGTGCAGGTCGAGCGCGACGGTGCGCCGCAGTGGCTGCAGGTGACGCCGGAGCCCAAGACCGGCGAGGCGGGGGAAACCATCGGGCAGGTGGGCCTGGGCGTGCGGGCCGAATGGCCGCAGGAGCTGCTGCGCGAATACCGCTATACGTTGCTGGGGGCCTGGCGCCCGGCACTGCACGATTGCTGGCGCTACACCACGCTGACGCTGGATTCGCTGCGCAAGATGCTGGTGGGCCTGCTGTCCCCGCGTCACTTGAGCGGCCCGGTCACTATTGCTAAAGTGGCCGGCTCATCGGCCAAGGCGGGCTGGCAGGCCTACCTGGAATTCCTGGCCATGCTCAGTGTCTCACTGGCTGTCATCAACCTGTTGCCGATACCGGTGCTGGATGGTGGACACCTGCTGTTGTACGGCCTGGAAGGCCTGCTGGGACGGCCGGTTCCCGATCGCCTGCAGCAACTGGCGTTCCGGATCGGCTTCGGCATCATCATAGGAATCACCATTCTGGCCCTGTTCAATGACTTCTCGCGCCTCTGATACGGCCTGCCGCGGCAGCGGGGTTTCGCGCTGGGTGCTGCTCTGGCTGGCGGCCTGTGCCTGGCCGGCGCTGGCGGATGCCTTCGTCGTCGAGGACATCCGCATCGAGGGCCTGCAGCGCATTTCGGCGGGCTTTGTCTTTTCGGCATTGCCGCTGCGCATCCGCGATACCGTCACCGACGCCCAGCTGCCCCAGCTGGCGCGTGCGCTGTTCCAGACCGGCAACTTCGATGATGTCCAGCTCGGGCGTGACGGCAATGTGCTGGTGATCCGCCTGCAGGAACGCCCGGCCATCAGCGACATCAACATTTCCGGCAACAAGATCCTGGAAACCGATTCGCTGAAAAAGGCCCTGAAGGGGGCCGGCCTCACTGAGGGGCAGGTCTTCAAGCGATCGACCCTGGAATCGATCCAGCTCGAACTGCAGCGCCAGTATGTCAGCCAGGGCCGCTACGATGCCAGCATCGAAACCGATGTGACCATGAAGCCGCGCAACCGGGTGGCGATCGACATCGACATCAAGGAAGGCTCGGTGGCGCTGATCCGTCAGGTCAGCATCGTGGGCAACTCGGTATTCCCCAGCGAGCAGTTGCTTGACCAGTTCGAGTTGTCGACCGGCGGCTGGCTGTCGTTCATCTACGGCGACAACAAGTATTCCCGCGAAAAACTCACCGGCGACCTCGAGAAGCTCAAGTCCTGGTACATGGATCGCGGCTACATCAATTTCGACATCGAATCGACCCAGGTGTCGCTGAGCCCGGACCGCGAAGGCGTCTACATCACGATCAATGTGTACGAGGGCGCTCTCTACACGGTGAGCGGCTACGAACTGTCGGGCAATGTCGTGTTGCCCCAGGATGACCTCAAGCGTTTCGTGCTGTTGCGTGATGGCGTGGTGTTTTCGCAGCGCATGATGACCGGCACGGAAGAATCGCTGACCCGGCGGCTGGGCAACGAGGGATATACCTTTGCGAAAGTCACCGGCATCCCCGAAGTGGATGAAGCCACCAAGACGGTGAAGGTGAAGTTTTTCATCGATCCCGGCAAGCGGGCCTATGTGCGCCGCATCGATTTCCGCGGCAACCTGAAAACCGTCGATGAAGTCCTGCGGCGCGAAATGCGCCAGATGGAAGGCGGCATGGCCTCATCGGCCGCCATCGAGCAATCGCGGGTCCGCCTCGAGCGGCTCGGCTTTTTCAAGAACGTGAAGGCCGAAACCAATGAAGTGGCCGGCACCGATGACCTGGTGGATATCCTCTACAGCGTCGAGGAGCAGCCGTCCGGCAGCATCGGCGCCAGCATCGGCTTTTCACAGGATTCCGGCCTGATCCTGGGTGCCAACCTGCAGCAGAACAACTTCCTTGGCACCGGCAAGCAGGTGGGCGTGGCACTGAGCAGCAGCAGGTACCAGGACCTGTACCGTTTCAGCTATGTCAATCCGTATTACACCGAAGACGGCGTGAGTCGCGGCTTCAGCGTGTTTTTCCGTTCCACGGACCTCGATGAGGCCAACATTGCCAGCTATACGGCCGACAGCCTGGGTGCGTCGGTCAACTTCGGTTACCCGATCAAAGAAACCGAACGGCTGGGTTTCAGCTTCGGCTTCACCCACACCGAGATCAAGACCGGTGCCGGGCCGGTGCAGGAAATCAAGGCAACCCCGCTGGAAGTCTACGGGCTGGACAGCTACATCATCGACCCGATCGTGAACCCGGTATTCGATGAGGATGGCAACCTGGTGAGCCCGGCAGAGCCGGCGGTGACGGGAGGGTCGCCGATTGCGGACAACCTGTATGTGCGCGGCGAGCCCGGTTTCCTCGACCTGCACGGCAACGAGTTTGACGACTTCCCCTTCACCATCAGCTGGATCCAGTCGGAGCTGAACCGTGGTCGCCTGGCCACGCGCGGCCATTCGCAACAGCTGGCCTTCCAGATGACCCTGCCGGGCAGTGACACCGAATACTTCAAGCTCACCTACAACGGGCAGTATTTCCTGCCGCTGACGCGTTCGCTGACCCTGCGTTTCCGTACCGACCTCGGTTTTGGTGACGGGTACGGTGACACCGAAGAACTGCCGTTCTGGGAGAATTTCTACTCGGGCGGTTTCAGCTCGGTGCGCGGTTACAAGAGCAACACCCTGGGGCCGCGCAGTACGCCGGCCCTGCGTTACCTGACCGGCTATGTCACCCCCGTGGTCAATGCCCAAGGCCAGGTCATCCAGCTGAAAGACCCGGCCTATGTGCTGGATCCGGCCACCGGCAAGCTTGCCGTCAATTCGGTGTATTACGATGAGCCGGACCCGTTTGGCGGTAACCTGCTGGTCGAGGGCAGCATCGAGCTGCTGTTCCCGCTGCCGTTTGTCAAGGACCAGAGTTCGCTGCGTTCGGCATTCTTCCTGGATGCCGGCAATGTGTTCAGCACCAATTGCCGTTCCACGCAGAAAGCCTGCACGAACCTCGACCTGGGCGAGTTGCGCTATTCTGTGGGTGTCGGCCTGACCTGGATAACGGGTTTCGGCCCGTTGACCTTCAGCCTGGCCAAGCCGTTTGGTGACGGTGACTATGATGAAACCGAAGTGTTCCAGTTTTCGTTGGGCCAGTCCTTTTGATATTGCCTGAGGCAAGGAGAATCATTGTGATCAACAAGCGTATCCTCGGAGTGTTGCTGTGTGTGTTGTGGCTGCCGGCGGCAGCCTGGGCGGATGGCAAGATTGCCGTACTGAGCCAGCAGCAGGCCATGCTCAATACCGATGCCGCGAAAAAGCAGTTCAAGGCACTGGAATCGGAAGCCGACTACAAGGCCTCGATGGACCGGCTGACCGCGCTGCAGAAGGAAGGCCAGGACCTGATGGCCAAGCTGAAAAAGGATGGCGCCGTGATGAGCGAGGCGCAGAAACAGGAGTCCGCCAAGAAACTGCGCGAGCTGGAGGCCGATGCCCAGCACTTCGCCAAGAAACTGCAGGATGCCCAAAGCCAGCGTTTCCAGGTCGTGGTGCGTGAACTGGGCCCGCGCTACCAGAAAGTGGTGGCGGACCTGATCAAGGCCGAAGGCATCGGCCTGCTGATTGACCGCGAAGCCGGCGGTGTATTGCATGCCGACAGCAGCTACGATATCACCGCCAAGGTGACCGACAAACTGAACCGCGGCGAGTAACGCCGGCGCCGGTGGCGCGGGAAGGGCAGGAGCCTGACATGCCTGAGTTCACGCTGGGTGAGATTGCCAGTGCGATCGGCGCGGAGTTGTCCGGCTGCCCGGAAACCGTGGTCAACGGCATCCAGTCGCTGCAGGATGCCGGCCCGGGCCAGCTGTCGTTCCTCTCCAGCGGCCTGTACCGGCAATACCTGCGCGGCACCCGCGCTGCAGCGGTGATCCTCACGGCCGAGTTCCGCGCAGAATGCCCGGTACCCACCCTCGTGGTGGCCAGTCCCTACCTGGCGTATGCGCGCCTCTCGCAGCGGTTTTCGACTGCCCCGGTGGCAACCATCGGCATCCACCCGACAGCCGTGGTGGCGCCCACCGCAAGCATTGCGGCCTCGGCATCCGTCGGTGCGCATTGCGTGGTTGCCGACGGTGCGGTGATTGGTGAGCGCAGCGTGCTGTACCCCGGCGTATCGGTCGGTGCCGGCAGCCGCATCGGCAGCGATGCCTGCCTGCATGCCCATGTGGTGATCTACCATGGCGTCACGCTCGGTGACCGGGTCACCGTGCACGGCAATGCCGTGATCGGTGCCGACGGCTTTGGTTTTGCCGGTTCACCGCAGGGCTGGGTGAAGATTGCCCAGAACGGCGGCGTGCGCATCGGATCGGATGTGGAAATCGGCGCCTGCACCACCATCGACCGCGGCGCCCTCGGCGATACGGTGATCGGCGATGGCGTGATCATCGACAACCAGGTGCAGATTGCCCACAATGTGCGCATCGGGCGTGGCACGGCCATTGCCGGTTGCACGGCCATTGCCGGCAGTACCCACATCGGCGAGCGCTGCACGATTGCCGGCGCGGTGGGCATCACCGGTCACCTGCAGATTGCCGACGGCGTGCACATCACGGCGATGAGCCTGATCAGCAAGTCGATCAGCGAGGCCGGTTCGTATTCGTCCGGCACGGCCATGGGGCCAACCCGTGACTGGCGCAAGAATGCCGTGCGCTTCCTCCAGCTTGACAGCCTGTTCCGGCGCGTTGGCGAGCTTGAAAAGAAATCCGGGCCGGACCACAACAACTGAACCAGGAAGGGAGCACCCCCGTGCTGATGGATGTCAACGAGATTCGTGAATACCTGCCTCACCGCTATCCCTTCCTGCTGGTGGATCGCGTCATCGAGATGGAAATCGGCCAGTCGATCCGTGCCTACAAGAACGTCAGCATCAATGAGCCGTTTTTCAACGGTCATTTCCCCGACATTCCCGTGATGCCGGGCGTGCTCATCGTCGAGGCGATGGCCCAGGCTGCCGGCGTGCTGGGCTTCAAGACGATGAACAAGAAGCCCTCGGACGGGTCGATTTACTATTTCGTGGGCGCCGATGACCTGCGCTTCAAGCGCCCGGTGGTGCCCGGTGACCGCCTGGACCTGGCGGCAACCATCCTCAGCGAGAAGCGCGGCATCTGGAAATTCGGCTGCTCGGCACATGTCGGCGACCAGCTGGTCTGCTCGGGCACCATCCTGTGCGCCGACCGGAAGCGTGACGCGTGATCGACCCGCGCGCCATCATCGACCCCTCGGCCCGCCTGGCTGACGATGTGCAGGTCGGGCCGTGGACCCTCATCGGGCCCGGCGTGGAAATCGGCGCGGGCACGGTGATTGCCTCGCACGTGGTCATCAAGGGGCCGACGGTGATCGGTCGCCACAACCGCATCTTCCAGTTTTCCACCATCGGCGAGGACACGCCGGACCTCAAGTACAAGGGTGAGCCGACCCGCCTGGTGATTGGCGACCACAACACCATCCGCGAGGGTGTGACCATCCACCGCGGTACGGTGCAGGACCGCAACGAAACCATCATCGGTGACCACAACCTGCTGATGGCCTATGTGCACATCGGCCATGACAGCGTGGTGGGCAACCACACCATCCTGGTCAACAACACCGCACTGGCCGGCCATGTGATCGTCGGCGACTGGGCCATCCTCAGCGGCTACACCCTGGTGCACCAGTTCGTGCACATCGGCCCGCACAGCTTCTCCGGCATGGGCACGGCGATCGGCAAGGACGTGCCGGCCTATGTCACCGTGGCCGGCAATCCTGCCGAGGCCAAGGGCATCAATACCGAAGGCCTGCGCCGCCGCGGCTTCACGCCCGAGGCCATCGCGCAGATCCGGCGCGCCTACAAGGCCGTTTACCGGCAGGGCCTCACGCTGGAAGCAGCCATCAGCGAGCTGGAAGGCATCGTGGCGCAGTGTCCCGAAGTGGGCCCCTTGCTGCTGTCCCTGCAGGATTCCACCCGCGGCATCGTGCGCTGAGGCAGCGCGCTTACCGCCATGGCCATACCCGATCCTTCCCCCGCACACCGGCCGCTGGTCATTGGCCTGCTGGCCGGTGAGGCATCCGGCGACATCCTCGGTGCCGGCCTGGTGGAGGCGCTGAAGCAGCGTCATCCCGATGCCCGTTTTGTCGGCGTGGGCGGGCCGCGCATGATGGCTGCCGGCTTCGAAAGCTGGGAGCCGATGGAGCGGCTCTCGGTGATGGGCCTGGTCGAGCCGCTGAAACGCCTGCCGGAGCTGCTGGCCATGCGCCGGCGCCTGTACCGGCGCCTGCTGGCCGAACGGGTCGATGTGTTCATCGGCATCGATTCCCCGGATTTCAACCTCACGCTGGAGCGCCGGTTGCGCGCACGGGGCGTCCCGGTGGTGCATTACGTCAGTCCCTCGGTCTGGGCCTGGCGGCAGGGACGCATCCGCACCATCCGGCGTGCCGTCGACTGCATGCTGACCCTGTTGCCGTTCGAGGCGGATTTCTACCGGCAGCATGGGGTGCCGGTGTGTTTCGTCGGCCACCCGCTGGCCGATCGCCTCACCGGCGAACCCGGTTGGGTGATGGCCCGCAAGGCCCTCGGCTGCCGGGAGGAATGCACCCTGCTGGCCTTGCTGCCCGGCAGCCGGGCGGGGGAGGTTCGCCAGATGGGGCAGTTGTTCCTCGAGGCGGCGCTGTGGTGCCTGCGACGCCGGCCGCACTGGCGCTTCATCGTGCCGGCCGCCTCGCCGGAACGCCTGGCCGAGCTGCAGCAGATCCTGCAGCCGTTTGAACAGGCCTTGCGTGAGACCGCCGGCAGTGACGACTGCCCGGTACAGCTGGTCGACGGACAGTCGCAGCTGGCGATGACGGCGGCCGATGCCGTGCTGATGGCCTCCGGTACCACCACGCTGGAGGCGATGCTGCTGCGCCGCCCGATGGTGGTGGCCTACCGCATGGCACCGCTGTCCTGGGCCATCCTGTCGCGGCTGGTGAAGGTGCCGTGGGTGTCGCTGCCGAACCTGCTGGCCGGCCGCGCGCTGGTGCCGGAATACCTGCAGGAGGCGGCCACGCCGGAAGCACTGGGCACGGCCTTGCTGGCGCAATGCGAGGACGGCAGCGGGCGTACGGCCCTGCTGGCGGAATTCGACCGCCTGCATGCCGGCCTGCGCCTGGGGGCCAGTGAGCGCGCGGCAGAAGCCGTGCTGGAAACCCTGGCGCGGGTGAGGGGAGCGCATTGAACGCCGCAGGCGACTGGGACGGTTTCCGTGGCCTGCTGGCCGGGGTGGACGAGGCCGGGCGCGGGCCGCTGGCCGGTGATGTGGTGGCGGCGGCGGTGATCCTCGATCCGGCGCGGCCCATCGCCGGCCTGGCCGATTCCAAGAAACTGACGGCAGCGCGCCGCGAGGTGTTGGCTGACGAGGTGCGCCGGCATGCCCTGGCCTGGGGGCTGGGCCGTGCCAGCGTGGCCGAGATCGACGCCCTCAACATCCTGCAGGCCACGCTGCTGGCAATGCAGCGCGCGGTGGACGCACTGGTGGCCGCGTCCGGGTTGCTGCCGCAGCGGGTGCTGGTGGACGGCAATCGCCTGCCGCGCTGGTCGTGGCCCTCGCAGGCGGTGGTGAAAGGGGATGCGCGGGTACCGGCCATCAGTGCGGCGTCGATCCTGGCCAAGGTGGCGCGTGATGCCGACATGGTGGAACTGGATCGCTGCCACCCCGAATACGGCTTCCTCAGGCACAAGGGCTACCCCACGCAGGAGCACCTCGAGGCCTTGCAGCGCTTTGGCGCCAGCCCGTGCCATCGCCGCAGTTATGCACCGGTGCAGGCCGTGTTGAACGCCTGTCCGGGAAGGTGCTAAGGTCAACCCATTCCCCTGACCGGCCCGGCGCCCGCCAAGGTATTCCCATGGATTCCGGATTTGTCCATCTCCGGCTGCATACCGACTATTCGCTGCGCGATGGCCTGGTGCAGGTCGATGCGCTGGTGAAGCGGGTGGCCGAGCTGGGCATGCCGGCCGTGGCCATCACCGACGCCAGCAACCTGTTTGCACTCATCAAGTTCTACAAGGCGGCACTGGCCGCCGGCATCAAGCCGATTGCCGGCGCCGATTTCCAGCTGCTTGACGCCAGCGGTGACAGCACCTCGCTGGTAACGCTGCTGGTGCAGGATGCCGCGGGTTACCGCAACCTGATCGCGCTGGCATCGCGCGTCTGGCAGGACCAGCCGCAGGGCATGCCGCGCCTGCATGCCGACTGGCTGGCTGCCCATGCCGACGGCCTGATCGTGCTTTCCGGCGGCCGTGAAGGCGATGTCGGCCGTGCCCTGCTGGCCGGCCATGCCGATGTGGCGCAGCAACGGCTGGCCTGGTGGCAGGCACATTTCCCCGGCCGCTACTACCTCGAGCTGCAGCGCACCGGCCGTGAGCAGGAAGAAGACTACCTACATGCCGCCGTGGAACTTGCAATACGCCTGCAATGCCCGGTGGTGGCCACCAATGATGTGCGCTTCCTCGCAGCGGATGCTTTCGAGGCGCACGAGGCCCGTACCTGCATCGCCGACAGCTATGTGCTGGAGGACCCGCGCCGGCCGCGCCGCTACAGCGAGCAGCAGTACCTGCGCAGCCCGGCGGAAATGGCCGGGCTGTTTGCCGACATTCCCGAAGCCTTGGCCAACAGCGTGGCGATTGCCCGGCGCTGCTCCATCGAGATCGGCCTGGGCAAGTATTTCCTGCCGGCCTACCCGGTGCCGGCCGGTGAGACGGAAGACAGCTATTGCCGGCGCATGGCGCATGAAGGCCTGGTGCAGCGCCTGCAGGCGCTGAATGCCGCACGCGACCCGACCGACCCGCTGCCGCAGGCTGTGTACGAGCAACGGCTGGCCTTCGAGCTCGATGTGATTGCGCAGATGGGCTTCCCCGGTTACTTCCTCATCGTGATGGATTTCATCGGCTGGGCGAAGCGCAATGGCGTGCCGGTGGGGCCGGGCCGCGGTTCCGGTGCCGGTTCGCTGGTGGCGTACTCGCTCGGCATCACCGACCTCGACCCGCTGGCCTACGATCTGCTGTTCGAGCGCTTCCTCAACCCGGAGCGGGTGTCGATGCCCGACTTCGACGTCGACTTCTGCCAGGAAGGGCGCGACCGCGTGATCCAGTATGTGGCCGACAAGTTCGGCCGCAACGCGGTATCGCAAATCATCACCTTTGGCACCATGGCCGCGCGTGCCGTGGTGCGCGATGTCGCGCGTGTGCAGGGCAAGCCCTATGGGCTGGCCGACAAACTGTCGAAGTTGATTCCCGGCACGCCGGGCATGACCCTGCGCGAGGCGCTGGAGCAGGAAGAGCCGCTGCGCGAATTTGTCGCGGGCAACGACGAGGCTTCCGAAATCCTCGACATGGCCTTCCAGCTCGAGGGCCTGTCGCGCAATGTGGGCAAGCATGCCGGCGGCGTGGTGATTGCGCCGGGTAACCTCACCGATTACGTGCCGACCTACTGCGATGCCGACGGCAGCAATGTGGTGACGCAGTTCGACAAGGACGACGTGGAAGCGGCCGGCCTGGTGAAGTTCGACTTCCTCGGCCTGCGCACCCTGACCATCATCGACTGGACCCTGCGCATGGTGAATGCGCGCCGCCAGCAGGCCGGCGAGACTGCCATCGACATCAACTTCATCCCGCTGGATGACCCGCGCACCTATGCGCTGCTCAAGCGCGGCGACACCACGGCGGTATTCCAGCTCGAATCGCAGGGCATGAAGGAGTTGATCAAGCGCCTGCAGCCGAGCTGTTTCGAGGACATCATCGCGCTGGTGGCCCTGTTCCGTCCCGGCCCGCTGCAGTCCGGCATGGTGGACGACTTCGTCAACCGCAAGCACGGCCGCGCGCAGGTGACCTACCCGCATCCCCTGCTGGAGCCGATCCTCAAGCCCACCTACGGTGTCATCGTCTACCAGGAACAGGTGATGCAGATCGCGCAGGTGCTCGCCGGCTACACGCTCGGCGGCGCC
>LAHR01002176.1_pt1 | contig 57563 bp, 50 predicted proteins | sample 329641 | NCBI WGS metagenome assembly LAHR01 (sample SAMN03275701, study PRJNA271635) | activated sludge metagenome | isolation source: Sample C-3 Sludge from acetogenic chamber (third chamber) of Anaerobic...
ATAATCCTGTTTATTAATCCTTTGCCTTCATACTGAATATAACCTGAAAGGAAGTCAGTACCGGGAGCGTTTTTGAATGTAAGCGGCTCGCCCGGGTCATTCTCTGCCGTCAGGCCGAAACTGAATCTGCCCTGTTCATGCTTCACTTTCAACAATGACCGTATGCCTTCAGTATCGCTTTCATTGCCGCTGAACCGGGCTGACACCGTCAGCGTCACCAGGGTCCGTCCGTAGCTCTTTCCTCCTTTCGGTGCCACCGGTTCAAGTGAAATATAAGGAACCATCAGCAACACTGTATTGCGGTCAAAGGCGGGCAGCAGGGCAAGTTCATACAGGGTCACCACACTGCCGTTCTTCCTGACATGGTCGGCAAGGACCATGACCTGGAATTCTGTCAGGAAAAAGAGCCGGGAAATTTCCTTTGCATCTCCGCTGTTTATCTTCACAGGTGACTCCTTCAACTCCTCAAGTTCCTCCAGCATGGCAGCCGGATCGGCATCCTCAGACAATGCCAATATCTCCTCAACTGATTCCTTTATTGCCAGGTTCTCCTCCTGGCACAACAGGCGGCCCGGGAGAAGTGCCATTATTACTACAAGGGCGATACTGAAGCTCAGATGATTCTTCCCGGAGCCAAGGTTATGTTCAGGAAGCTCATCTGATATTTCATTCAGCATGATTATATTATCAACGGAACAGAGGCAGTTCATCTGAGCAACCATGTAATTGAAACAGAAGAGGTGACACCGGTGACGCCGTTAAGGAGGAACCCTGCATCAGCCTGAAGGCGGCCTCTTCTGAACCCGATACCGAACGCGAAGGCCGAGGGGGAGCTCATATACCCCGTACGTAAAGTCAGCTTTTGCATCACATCCCATGAAATGCCACACTGAACGGAGAGAGGCTCATTGCTCACCTTTGAGCCGGTCAGGGTGAGAAGTAGTCCTTCAGACTGCTTCCAGTTCAGGCCGACATCAATTGAAGAAGGAAGAGAATTCAGGGGAGCCAATGGATTGAAGAGATGCACCCCTGCGGTCAGGGCAGGCGAAAGAAGACAGGTAAATCCTGCCTCGAAGGTAACATGTGACACATCGCGGTATTCGCCAATGCCGTGTTCCGAGATATAATCGACCTGCACCCCGAGCGCAACGGCCTCAGTGATCTTCACGGCGCTGCCAAGTCCTGTAAAGATCCGGTAGTAATCGGCATTGCCGTAATGAGTTGCCACCAGACCCAGAGGAGCGGGTTTCATTGCAAAAACTGCACTCACTGCCTTAGATGAGAGGGCAGGCATCATGAACCGGTTCTCAAGTGCAAATGAGAGGCCTGATGAGGGAACCGCAGTCAGCAACGCCTGGTTATGGAAGCAGTTCCAGTGCCAGGGTGTGGTCGTGACTGCAAAGGCCATCCCCATGGCATCAGCGCCATGTGGCACAAACAGAGGTTCTCCGGCCCGCAGCCCGGATATATGGCAAACCAGCAACAATAATACCGCATTCCACCGCAGCATCATGGTGAGACATAATTACTCCATCAAATTTAGGACAGGAAAGCGAGAATGTCAAGGGAAAGATGATAAAAAAAGGCAGCAGGCAGTAGGCAGAAGGCAGTAGTGTGACAGCGTTGGCAATAACATGCTGATTTTATGACTATTGCCTAATGCCTATCGCCTCTACCCTTTAATATCCTTTATATTGAGCTGTACTGACGTCTTCCCGCGAAACTCATTCAGCTCCACTGAGTAGGCTATGTCAACAACACCGCCTGACTCACGGAAGGTCTCGATCATGTCAGCCTGGCCAAACGCAATGGCACCCACAGGCTCACCATTCTGCCTTGCAAAGGTGAGCTTGAGATGCATCCCGTTTGTGCCCACAGGCTGGCATGAGAGGGTCTTGACCCTCCTCGAGACAAACACCGGCGCTGTGTTCTCAGGACCGAACGGCTGAAACTTCTCAAGATTCCGGTAAAGTTCCATGGTGACCTCTTCAAGAGGAATCTCCTCATCGACATTGACTGACGGCACCAGGTGCTCATCCCTTATCGTCTCGCTGACAAATTTCTCAAACCTCTCGCGAAACTGCTGCAGGTTCTCCTGCTTCAGGGTCAGTCCGGCCGCAAACATATGCCCTCCAAAACTCTCGAGCAGATCAGAGCAGGACTCGATGGCCTGGTAAAGGTCATACCCCGGCACACTGCGTGCAGAGCCGGTGGCAAAACCATCCTTCGACTCCGTCAGTATCACCGTAGGCCTGTAATATGTCTCAATAAGGCGTGATGCCACAATACCGATCACCCCCTTGTGCCATCCCTGGTGAAACAGCACCGTAGTGCGGGTATTGCCTGACCTGCTGTCCTCGCTCACCATACGGCGCGCTTCGGATGTGATCTCACTGTCTTTTTTCCTGCGGTCGTCGTTATTGATGTCAATTGCATCGCAGATTGTCAGTGCCTCCTGCGGATTCTGCGATACCAGCAGATCGACCGCCCTGCTGCCTGACTCCATCCGTCCGGCGGCGTTTATGCGGGGCCCGATGCGAAACACCACATCCTCAATGGCAAGCGGTTTGCGGATCTTGGCCTTTTCAATTATTTTCTGAAATCCCAGGCGGGGCGATTCGTTGAGCTGCCTCAGCCCATAGTAAGCCAGCACCCTGTTTTCGCCGGTCATAGGCACAATGTCTGACCCGATACTTACCGCCACCATATCCAGGTAAGGAATGATCCTCTCAAACGGGATGTTCTGCACCTTGCATATGGCCTGCATCAGTTTGAATCCCACACCGCACCCTGACAGCTCCTTGTAGGGATAACCGCACCCCGGCTGCTTGGGGTCAAGTACAGCAGTGGCATCAGGGATCCCGTCGCCCGGGAGGTGATGGTCACAAATAATGATATCTATACCCTTTGACCGTGCGTATTTCACCTTGTCAACAGCCTTAATTCCGCAGTCGAGCGCAATTATCAGCCTGCTGTTACCCTCAGCGGCATAGTCAATACCCTTGAGGGAAAGCCCGTACCCCTCATGGTAACGGTCAGGGATGTAGTAATCAAGGCTAGAATGTCTCTCCCTCAGGAAGGAATAGAGCATTGCCACCGAGGTGGTGCCGTCAACATCATAGTCGCCGTAAACAAGTATCTTTTCGTTCCTTGATATTGCCGTGCTGATCCTGTCAACCGCCCTGTTCATGTCCTTCATCAGGAAGGGGTCATGCAGGGATCCCAGTGTGGGGTTGAAGAACTCCTCAGCCTGGCTTTTTGTCGTTATGCCCCGCTGGGCCATCAGGCTGGCGACAGCGGCAGGCACCGCCATCTCTGTCGCCAGGGTCGTGACGACACGTGTGTCGCCCCTCTCTTTCAAGAGCCACCTTTTTTCCATTATATTTATTTTTAATAATATTCATATCCGAAGACCTCCCGCATTGTGTTGTACATCACTCGCTTCACATCCTCCATTGTAATCTTTCGCCCCGTCTCTTTCTCAATGCTTGTAACACCTTTGTCGGTGAAGCCGCACGGGTTGATATGGTTAAAATAGGAGAGGTCAGTGCTGACGTTAAGGGCAAAGCCGTGCATCGTCACGAACCGCGATGCTCTTACGCCAATTGCACACATCTTTCTTGCGCGGGCTCCCTTGTCGGGGTCAATCCATACCCCCGTGGCGCCCTCCAGGCGGCTCCCTTCTATACCGAAACGGGAGATGCACATGATAATTGCTTCTTCAAGCAGATGAATATAATCGCGAAGCCCAAGCTTCATTTCTTCAAGGTCAAAGATCGGGTAACCGACGAGCTGGCCGGGACCGTGATAGGTAATGTCACCTCCCCTGTCAATCCTGTAGAACGAAGCATCGCGGGCCTGCAACTGGATGTAGTCAAGCAACAGGTTCTGCTCCGAGCCGCTCTTGCCAAGGGTATACACATGATTGTGTTCAACAAAGATCAGATGGTCAGGTGTCTTAGCCCCGTCAGCAGCAGGCGATCTCTTCTCTTCTACCTTGGCATTGAAGAGGCTCTCCTGGTAATCCCAGGTCTCCTTATAATCCCTGAGGCCAAGATCATCATATATAACCAGGTTGGGCATGTTTATGTTGTCGGTTTTCCGTTATCGGTTATTGTCTGTTATTTATCATGGGGGGTCATCCAGGAGGATTCCACATAGTGAATGAATGCAGCGAGCTTTTTACCCAGCAGATTATAATCTTCGATCAATCCGGCAATTTCAATATTTTCGTACAAACTTCTGCTCATCTCAAGATGAGACCCGGTTTCAAGCAATGAGGCCCTGGCAAAAATCAGGTATCTTATGAACTCATTTTTATACTCTCTCCTGCCATACCCTTCCACTATATTGGATCTCACACTCTGTGCAGCTCTTCGCACCTGGCTTCCAAGCTCATAATGCTCTGCTTTAGCCAGTTTCTGTGTCATAACATGAACAGCCAGCGCCAACCTGAAAGCCTCATTATATATGTCAAGATCCTTATAACTTTTCATTCACCTAACCGATAACCATAACCGATAACCCATAACCGATAACCGATAACCACTATTTACCCACATGCTTTTCAGCATGGAAGGAACTTCTGACAAGCGGACTGCTCTCAACGAATTCAAATCCGGTCTCCAGTCCCCTTTTCCTGTACTCTTCAAACTTCTCGGGCGTAACATATTCAACAACTGGCATATGCTCAAGGCTTGGAGCAAGATACTGCCCGATAGTCACAATTTTGCAACCGGTTGCATAAAGATCGGTCAGCGCTTCGGTCACCTCCTCTTCGGTCTCACCCAGGCCAAGCATAATTCCGGATTTTGCGCGCCTACCGCGCGAAGCGATGTGCCTGAGTACCGCCAGGCTTACCTCGTACTTTGCGACTGACCTGATCAGGGGAGTCAGGCGCCTGACTGTCTCTATGTTATGAGAGATGACATCGGGCCCTGCATCAATAACCATGTCAATATGTTCTGTCTCACCCCTGAAGTCGGGAATCAGTGTTTCGATGGTCACTCCCGGATTCACCTCCTTGATTTTACGTATCGTTTCTGCCCAATGAGCAGCTCCGCCGTCAGGCAGGTCGTCACGGTCAACCGAGGTGATGACACAATGTTTAAGGTGCATCGTCTTCACTGCACCGGCCACCCTCTCAGGTTCCCCCGGATCAGGGGGAAGCGGACGGCCGCTCTTCGTGCCGCAGAACTTGCATGACCTTGTACAGATGTCACCGAGGATCATCAGGGTGGCAGTGCCGGCGTTCCAGCACTCCCCTATGTTCGGGCAGTTGCCCGAGGTGCAGATGGTATGCAGCCGATGACTCTCCACGAGGTTCTTCACCATGGTGTAGCTCTCCCCGCTTGCCCTCTCCATCCTGAGCCATGATGGCAGTCGCCTCTTGCCTGTCATAAATTCTGATTGCCGAATTTCGTGAATATGCAAAGGTACATAATAAAAGAGAAAGGATGGGTTGAAATTTGTATGACCAATCCATTGAAAATGTATCTTTGAAGATTAATTTTCAGATTCCCGTATGGGCAAAAAATCAGAGTCGCAGGCCATCATGACCCAACCGGCAAAGTGTAAATCTTAAAATATGGAAGTAGTATATCTTAACGGTCAGTTTCTCCCGAAGGATCAGGCATTGATCAGCCCTGATGACCGGGGTTTTATTTTCGGGGACAGTGTTTACGAGGTTGCAAGATGGTACGGCGGGTACTTCTTTGATCTCACGGGCCATACCGGCAGGTTCAGGCGCAGCATGAAGGAGACACACATGGTATGGGAAGATGAAGCAAAGCTCGAGGAAATCTTTGAAGAGCTTATACAGCGAAATGAGCTTGGCGCCGAATGCGCAATAGTTTATTTCCAGGCCACCCGGGGTGTTGCGCCGCGCAACCACGCCTTTCCCGATCCTCCGGTCAAACCGACCATCTACGGATTTGCCCGCCGCCAGAGCATCAATACACTTGCTTCCGAGCGGGGTGTCGCTATCTTTCTCACCCCGGATCCACGGTGGAACCGCTGCGATATCAAGACCACTGCACTGATAGCCAATATCCTGCCTTATCAGGAGGCACATGACCAGGGATTTGCAGAGGTGTGCTTCGTACGGAATGGCTTTGTAACCGAAGGAGCTCATTCAAATATCTTTTTTGTGAGGGACGAAACACTTTACACCCATCCGGGGAATAATGATATCCTCTCCGGGATCACCCGGAAAAACATTATCTCCGTTGCGAGGACAAATGATATCAGCGTGGTTGAGGAGGCTGTCGCCGCTGACATGATACCGTACATGAACGAAGCGTTTATCTCCAACACTACCGGAGAGATAGTGCCTGTGACGCGGATCAGTGAACAGGTCATCGGGGAGGGTACCCCGGGCCATCTGACACGGAAGCTGCAGGTTCTGCTGAGGGAGTTCATTCAATCCTGTGATCCGCGGCGGTAGACAGCGGCATCCCCCCTCTTTCCGCGTAGCGGATAAAGCATTGTAGACCAGCCGCGGGCACCATTCCTTTCCGCGTAGCGGATAAACAATTGTATATTACAAACAATCCCGGTAATTTTGTATGAATAGCTTGCCCCTTGAATGTCAGGCTGTCTGAATCCATGATATTAGCTGGACACATAAATTATTTTCTCTCTCTTCCAACCTTTTCCGGCCTGATCCGCACTATATAGACAGAAGACGAAGATGCAGCAGAGTGAACTGAACCAGAACGACAGGGAGCTTGTCCGGGGATGCCTGGAAAACAACAGGCTGGTGCAGCGCGCCCTGTACGAAAGGTTTAGCACCCGCCTCTATACCCTGGTATACAGGCTTATAAGCGATCGCGATGCCAGTAATGATGTTCTTCAGGATTCGTTCATTGAGATATTCCGGTCAATGGCAACCTTCAGGTTCGAATCGTCGCTCTTTACATGGATGCGCACCATAGTAATAAGAAACACGATGAACTACCTGAGGAAAAATGCCCGGCTGCAGGTGGCAACCGACGAGATCCCCGACCAGGCGTCAGAGGGCTCGTTCAATTTCACCGCTGAACACCTCGAGAAGGCGATACTCTCACTGCCGGCACAGGCACGGAGCGTGTTTATCCTGATTGAGGTAGAAGGATATAAGCACCAGGAAGTGGCCGAAATACTGAATATAAATGAAGGGACCTCAAAGTCCCAGTTGAATTATGCAAAGAAGCTGTTAAGGAATCGACTGACAAAACCGTCAGATGAACAAAGAGTTTGATGACATATTATCCGAAAGAATAAGGGAGCTGCCCTCCCGCTTACCTTCCGCGAACCTCTGGAGGGAGATAGAAGCTGCCCTTGATATGGAAGATACCATCTCCAGCCAGCTCCGGGATCTGCCCTTGCACCAGCCGTCAGCTGCTATATGGGAAACCATTGAGGCTGCGTTGCAGGACGGGCATCAGGACGGATATTCAGGCGCAGATGTGCGCGGGCCGGTGAAAAGGACTCTGCAGATACCCTCTGAAAGGGCTGATACCCTTTTGCCCGGGGAAAAGCGACCCGGACTTCGCCGAAGGGTACTCCTTCTGGCCGGGGAAAAGCGTGCCGGGCTTAGCCGAAGGGTACTCCTTCTGACAACAGCCGGAGTTGCGGCCGTTGTCCTGATTTTATTTATGATCCCTCGCCTTGTGCGCACAGAAAAAGGCATTACAGTTGAGAGTGAAATTGTCCTGAGTGAAGAGCATGGCACTCCTGTGACTCCGGCCGGCGAAGATGAAGACCCGATCGAAGTCATCAAAGACCTCTGCAAGACCGGCGCACCGGTATGCCAGTCAGAGCTATTCAGAGAAAAAATGCAGCTCTACCAGGAACTGAACGAGGAGCTCCGTCAGCTCGAAACAGTGATCGGCCAGGTGGGCGACTCTCCCGAAATCATACAGTCGGTCATACGGATCGAAAATCTTAAGTCGGGCACCCTGCAGGAACTCATACAACTGATCCATTCATGAAAATCCTGCAACACATGGTAATGTGCCTCGTCCTGCTCGGAACCTGCGATCTCGCAGCTCAGGAGGTAATGCAAAAGGCATCAAGGACTGATGAAAGGAGCTTCGGAAAGGGGATCAGCGGAGTCTCGGTATATGGGGAGAAGGCCACCGTAACTGTCAGAGGCACAGCCGTCAGCGAGTTGAAGGTGCTGCTCAGGCCTGTCTCCCGGAACAGGAATAAGGAGCTGGCGGTAGCTGATCTGAAATATATTCATTATTCAGCTGAGAAAGAGGGTGACATCCTGGTGATCAGGAATTCATTCAGGGGACAACCGGAACAGATTACCAGCAACCTTAGCATGGAGATCGAGATCATCATGCCTTCATCCCTGCCCGTGAGTATCACCAATCTGTATGGCCCGGTGGAAGCCGGTAACCTCGCTTCAATGACTGCCAATGTTTCCTTCGGCTCGCTGCGGCTCACTGACATTGGCTCAGCGACCACTGTAACTGCCCGGTACTCGGACATGGAACTGACATCCATCCGTGGAAAGGCTGATATTAAAGCTGAAAAGTCTGATATTCTGATGACGGCCCTTGGTGCTGCAACAGTCATAAACTGCTCGTACGGCACTGCAAACCTTGAGCTGGCCGGATCAGGACCACTGATTGTCAAGGGATACCGTACCACGGTTAACATCTCCCTTGACGAGCCGGGCAAATTCCAGTACGCACTCAAGGCACCGCAGGGAAGGATAATCATGTCCGACGGGAAACAATACCGGAACCAGCCGGTGGAGGTCATACCACAGGTTCCTGCAGGACTTATTGATGTAACCACTTCATACTGTGACATTACAATAGCAAAGAAATAATCCGTCTATGAAAACGAAGGATAAACCGATTTCAGGGGTCTTGCAGAAAAGGCATCATATGTTTTGTCTGGCAGCCCTGGCCCTGGTTCTGCTGATGAGCCGGGAAGCAAATGCACAGGATTTCAGGGAGAGCCCTTACAATAAGCGGATCTTCAGCTTTAACAGCGGGGCTGTCTTTTCAGGCGACGGCGATTGCTGGGGAATCGGCACCGGCGTTTCTCACCTGAAGACTATAGGCAGGAGGTTCTATATACGGGAGAACCTGACCTCATGGATAATTAACGGAGAGAGCTGGATTGAAGGGGCTTTCGAGAATCAGACTGCCATTGACCTGAGTGCCGAACTGGGTTTCTCTCCCTTCAGGATTGGCCAGCGTTTCTTCAGCGTACATGGTGGCATCAGCGGTGCGTATTTTATAAACACTGATGCGACCGGAGGCGGGACATGGCTTACCTACAATCCTGCCACCGGAGATTACAGCTACATGCAGTATTTTGAGCAGAAACTTGCCAGAACGCCTGATTTCGGAATTACTTTCGGAGTCAACTACCACCGGCAGGTCTCTCCTTCCCTGTACCTTAACGCACGGGCTGATTTCCGGTCACATTTAAGTACCGGATCAGCAATCTCGATGATCACTATTGGTGTCGGCTTTGATGCCCGCGAACTATTTAAAAAGTAACAGGAAATGAAAAAGTCAGCATTGATATTTCTAATTTGCGCGGCCTCACTTACGGGCACAGTCTGCCTTGCACAGACCGATACGGTGAAGATTGAGACAGAGCTTCAGCAGGACCAGGAGTATTACTACCGGAACAAGTACCGCTACCTCGATGTGCGGCTGGGAGACGAAGACAGGCTGCTCAAGATCGGTATCCAGCCTTTCAAGCCCAGTGACAACTTCAATTTCCTGGTCTTTACACTGCATGGCGGATTTGAACAGAAGATCAACACTTCCCTTTCGGCAGTTACAGAGATTAACTCGATAATGACATGGTCTGAGGGCGAAGCATTCCATCTCCAGGGGCTGTCACTCGGAGGACGTTACTATTTCCTCAAGAAGAGTGACATTGAAAAGGGGCGCAGCGGCAACAACCTGCAGGGAGTTTACGGACTCTTTAAGATGAGCGACCTTCTCTCACTTGTAACAACCCGTTCAGAAAGCAGCGGTTATGATCCGTCATCTCATAATCCTCATCTGGAAAGATTCATAAAAGGTTCACTGACTCCCGAAATAGGCATAGGCTTCCAGCAGAGGCTTGACTACCATCTCTATTTCGATTCGGCTCTCTCATGCAACTACAGTATCCTTGACGACGATTTCGGATTCCAGATCAGGGTTCTGTTCGGCGTTCTTTTCAGTTATACCAAATAGACTACCTGCCATGAAAACACCCATAATACTATCAATTTTACTATCGGCGGTTATCCTTGCATCCTGTGACCCTGAAGAACTGACATCGCCTGTGGCCCTTTTCAGCGCTCAGACGTCTCCCATTTATATGTTCAAGGTAAATCTTGATGCGTCCGGTTCCTTTTCAACAGAGGAGGGTGACTGGCTGGAATACCGGTGGGATCTCAACGGTGATCACCTCGGGTGGGAAACAGACTGGAGCAACAGTCCTGTCGTTACCGTGCAGTTCCCTTACGATAACAGCGGTTATATCGGTTTGCAGGTTAGAAACAGCGATGGGAATATTACAGAGCTTTATCAGGGCTTCTATACCGATGTGAACTACGGAATTATCAGGCCTTTTACAGATCTTCAGATTGGATTCCGTACAATAAACTACCAGTTCTCTTATCCTGATCACCACTGGTCATGGATGTGGTCTTATGACAACATTCAGCTTCCCGACTCTGACAGTTGGTACAACTACACTGCTTCTGCGGACCGTGCCGCATACGGTACCCTGATGCCCTGGACTGTGGCAGACACCCTTGAAAAAGATTATGACCTTCCCTCAAAAGCCGACTGGCAGAAGATGATTGACTTCTGCGGCGGGGCTGTCCTGGCAGGTTTCAATCTGCAGGTGGAGACAGAGCACGGACTGCGGCTCACTTTGCCGGGAATAGTTACTGAAGGCCAGTTGCAGGAAAAGAATACCGCAGGATATTACTGGACTGGTGATGAGGCCGACGGAGACTCAGCCTGGGCACTGAAGATCTCGGCTGAAAGCGATAAGGCAGAGTTCGTCATACTTGAAAAATCAAGCCTGGCCTCGGTGCGACTGATGATTGAATTCTTAAACTACAGATAACCCGGAAACCATGAAAAAGCTGATTATAACAATGATTCTGCTTGCCGGCGGCGGTATAATCTGGTCACAGGACAATGGATCCCTCAATTTTTCGGGCTCATATATTTATATGCCACAGTACCGGATGAGCGGTGCGGGTTACACTATATCCCTGCAGCACAGTCTGAAGCCCTGGCTCAGACTCGAGATCGGGGGAAGCTATACTCTCGGGTCACGGACAATCAGGAGAAACGAAACCGTCAATGGCGTGAAGCTGCTGGATCTCAATTACCATCATGCGGCTTACAGTCTGTATGCGGCACCGGTTGTGACAGCCGGCAACGGCGGGGCGGTTTCACTGGATGTTTATGCAGGCCCGGTCATCACCTGGCAGTCAAATGTGTTTGACCTGAACCGTTATGAGATGCCTGAAAGCCCTGATTACATCGGAAGGATGACAAATATTGTGTATCTCAACAGGGTGCTCGAAGGAACCTTCTTCGGAGGTATAGCAGGCTGCAGGGTTAATGTACGTACCGGGGAGAACTGGCGGGTGAACTTCGGTATCAGTACCACGGGCATAATCAAGGCAGTTTCATCCGTCAATGCCAGCATCGGGATTCGTTACTGCCGGTAACTGGCAGAACCCCGCAGCACCTTCGCCCGCAGGGCAATAAGAATTGTGACCGGATGAATCGCCTTCGGTGAATTTCTGCTATTGTCTATTGCCTCTCAAGTGCTACCTTTGCAAAAATTTTTCGTAACATGAGCACACCCCAACTGAGCGAGCAGGAACTGGTTCGCAGGCAATCACTTGAAGAAATACGCAAACTTGGCATAGACCCTTATCCTGCTGCAATGTACCCGGTTAACATTTCGGCCGCAGAAATACTGGCAGGATTCAGTGACACTGAAAATAAATTCACGGATGTATGCCTGGCAGGCCGGATCATGAGCCGCCGTATCATGGGCAACGCCTCATTCGCCGAGCTGATGGACTCTTCTGGCCGCATACAAATCTATGTACGTCGTGATGACCTCTGCCAGGGCGAGGACAAAACATTGTACAATACCCTGTTTAAAAAGCTTCTGGATATTGGTGACATCATCGGAGTGAAGGGTTTTGCATTCCGCACCCAGATGGGCGAAATCACCGTTCATGTGAAGGAGCTGACCCTCCTCAGCAAGTCGCTCCGCCCTCTTCCCATAGTAAAGGAAAAGGACGGGGTTCTGTACGATGCGGTGACTGATCCTGAGATGCGATACCGCCAGCGTTATGTCGACCTGATCATCAATCCCGAAGTCCGTGAGGTTTTCCGCAAGCGCACGCAGATAATCAGGTCGATGCGTGAGCTCTTTGACTCTTATGGCTACCTCGAGGTGGAGACACCCGTGCTTCAGCCTATTCCCGGCGGTGCCGCAGCAAGACCATTCATAACTCATCATAATGCCCTCGACATACCTCTCTACCTCCGGATAGCGGACGAGCTTTACCTGAAGCGTCTCATAGTAGGCGGTTATGACGGAGTCTACGAGTTTGCAAAGGACTTCCGCAACGAGGGGATGGACCGCACGCATAATCCCGAGTTCACAGTGATGGAGATCTATGTGGCCTATAAGGACTACAACTGGATGATGGAGTTCACAGAAAAGATACTTGAGAAGGTGGCCATGGACCTCCACGGCACCACAAAGGTGCCTCTCGGTGAGCATGTCATAGACTACAAGGCTCCCTACAGGCGTATCTCCATGACCGACGCCATAAAAGAATATGCCGGCATTGACATAACAGACATGACTGAGGATGACCTGCGCCGGGAGTGCGACAGGATGGAGATAGGCCACTCTCCCTCGATGGGAAAGGGCAAGCTGATTGACCAGATTTTCGGAGAGAAGTGCGAACATCACTTCATCCAGCCCACATTCATCATTGACTACCCGCAGGAGACCTCACCGCTGACAAAGAAACACCGCAGCAAGCATGGTATGACCGAGCGTTTCGAGCTGATGGTCAACGGCAAGGAGCTGGCCAACGCCTACTCCGAGCTGAATGACCCAATCGACCAGCTCGAGAGGTTCCAGGATCAGCTTCGTCTCTCGGAAAAGGGTGATGACGAGGCAATGTTTATCGACATGGACTTCGTCAGGGCTTTGGAATATGCCATGCCTCCTACCTCGGGAATGGGAATGGGTATCGACAGGCTCACCATGTTCATGACCAACCAGCCCTCGATACAGGATGTGCTGTTCTTCCCGCAGATGAAGCCGGAGGCTTAGATTTGCGAGTTGCGAATTGCGAGTTGCGAATTAATTTGGCCTGTAATACAGCTTTGCAGGACTGTTGATGGCTGATAATAAAAAATACTTGGAGTTGAGACGTGCGATTTGCAATGTGAGATTTTATCCGCAGAGCATGCAGCATTGTAGACCAGTAGCATATTATACAGATTAGCCGTAGGCCATAAAGCATTGTAGAAGAGCAACATAAAATAAATTTGACCGTAGGCCATACAGCATTGTATATCCGACATTCGTGAATAAACTGAGACACATGGAGCTGAGTGAGCTGCTGAAACCTCTCAATTCCCCGGTGAAAATCCAGGAATTTCTGGATTCAATTCCGTACAACTCAACAAAACGGACACTCTCGCCACTGCTGGTAATGAAGGAACGGATGGCCCACTGCATGGATGGCGGGATGTTTGCTGCCGCTGCCCTCCGCAGGCTTGGATACCTACCGCTTATCGTCGATCTGACTGCAGAAAATGATGATGATCATATAATTGCCGTATTCCGTGAGGCAGGGTGCTGGGGCGCCGTCGCGAAATCAAATACCACCGTATTGCGCTTCCGCGAACCGGTTTACCGGACACTTCGCGAACTGGCAATGTCCTATTTCGATCTCTATTATAACCTGAACGGGCAGAAATCGCTGCGAAGCTATTCACGTGCTATTGACCTTTCGCGATTTGATGACCGCGACTGGGAAACAACAGGAGAAGACCTTGAATACATTGGCGATCATACGTACACGATGAGACACTACCCGCTCATAACACCGGCCCAGGCGAAGAGGCTCAATCATGTCCCGAAATATCTCTATGATGCAGGCTTTGCCGGTGCCGATATTGATGGTCTCTATAAGCCAGCCTGAGTCTTCAACTGTTGCTCGAGCCGTTCGCGTTCGGCTTCGAAACCAGGCTTGCCCAGGAGGGCGAACATATTCTTCTTGTATGACTCCACCCCCGGCTGGTCAAAGGGATTGACGCCCAAAACATAACCACTGATGGCGCAGGCCAGTTCAAAGAAATACATCAGCTGGCCCAGGTTATATTCATCAATACGCTCCATGCTGACCATTATCACAGGTACACCTCCGTCTGTATGCGCAATGCGAGTGCCGTCCTCAGCCTTGTGGTTTACCTCGGTCATCCTTTTGCCGGCGATGAAGCCGATGCCGTCAGAGTTGTCAGTGGCGCCGGGCACAACAAGCTTATTACGCGAGTCCGCCACGTGGATCACCGTCTCGAACAGCTTGCGTTCGCCCTGCTGGATATACTGTCCCATGGAATGGAGGTCTGTTGTAAATGTCACCGATGCCGGGAAGATGCCCTTGCTCTCCTTGCCCTCACTCTCGCCGTAGAGCTGTTTCCACCACTCGGCAAGGAAAACCAGCGATGGTTCGTAGCTTATAAGGATCTCTGTCGAATACCCAATTGAATACAGGGTGTTACGTGCTGCCGCATAGGTTACGGCAATGTTTGCAGGCGTATCATTCCCCTCCCTTACGGAGAGGGCCATGTCAAGCATTCCACGGGCAAAAGCGTCAATGTCATACCCTGCGAGGGCAAGAGGCAGTAATCCAACCGGTGTCAGAACCGAATAGCGGCCGCCAACATCATCAGGGATAACGAAAGTCTCATAACCCTCGGTGACGGCAAGGTCATGCAATGCACCTCGCCGGGCGTCAGTGACAGCAACAATATGTGACTTCATGGCAGCCACCCCCATCTTGTTCCTGAGGTGGTCACGGAGGACCCGGAAGGCTATTGCCGGCTCGGTGGTGGTGCCGCTCTTTGAGATTACGACTATATTATAGGCAGTGCCGTCAAGGAATCTGAGCAGGGCCGCATGGTAATCCTCGCTGAGGGTATGGCCTGCAAAGAGGAGCGTGTGCTCCTTCGGAGCGAAGGGGTCATTCAGTGCCTCGGTGAGAGCCCTGGCGCCAAGGTATGAGCCACCTATGCCGACAACCACTGTCACAGGCGCCTGGGAACGCAGCCTTGCTGCACACGCCTTAACAGCCGCGGTCTCATTGACAACACTGTCAGGCAAACGGAGCCAGCCGGTAAACTCACTTCCCCGACCTCTGCTTTCCCGGAGAGTTGCAAGGTGCTCTATTGCACAAATAGTTAATCTGTTAAGTTCTTCTTCACCTACAAACGAACTGATGCCGTTAACGTTTACAGAAATGTTGTTTTTCATATTCTTATCTTAGATTTTTCGAGAGGATTCTCATCTCTTTCGCGGGGGCCGAGTTCAGGTACAGAATCCTGTAAACAGCATCAGCAATGGGAATGTCTGAACCGGTTTTCCTCTTAACCTCATTGATGCAATCTGATGCATAATATCCCTCAGCCACCTGCGTCATCTCAAGAAGGGCGTTTTTAACAGGATATCCTTTCCCGATCATATGTCCGAGGTTCCGGTTGCGGCTGAATTGCGAATAGCCCGTTACCAGAAGGTCACCGAGGTACGGGGAATCTGTAATATCCCTTTGCTCAGGGGAAAGCGCATCAACAAACCGACGCATTTCCCCGGCAGCGTTTGCCAGCAGCACAGCTATGAAGTTGTCGCCGTAACCCAGACCGTGGGCTATTCCTGTAGCAATTGCGTAGATATTTTTCATAACAGCAGCATACTCTATACCGAACAGGTCAGACGATATGAGAGTCATAATCCAGCTGCCTGAAAAGAGTTCTGCAACCCTTCCGGCATGAGATGTTTCTGGTGAGGCGAAGGTGAGATAAGTGAGCTTCTCCATTGCCACCTCCTCAGCATGGCTGGGGCCGGTGATAATTACAATATCCTCATACGGAACACCGTATCGGGAGTGCATGTACTCTCCGACAACTGTGTTGTTTCCGGGCACTATGCCTTTTATTCCGGAGCAGACAATTCTTCCCCGGAACATATCATCCCTTAGCCCGTTAAGCTCTGCCTTCAGGAATGCTGCCGGAGTAACCAGGATGACTATTTCTGATGCGGCAACGGCTTCGGTAATATTATCAAAAGGCATAACAAGTTGAGGATCCAATTTCACCGAAGTGAGATAAAAAGGATTCTGTTGATAACGCCTTACATGGCGATATATCTCAGGCCTGTCAATGTACCATGCAATGCGTCTATGGTTCGACGCAAGCACCATGGCCATGGCCGTGGGCCAGCTCCCTGAACCAACAAGGGTCACATCCGCAGCTTTCAAATCAGGCATAATTTAGTTTAAGCCACAAAGATAGGCAATTTCAGTCGGCAGTCAGCAGTTGGCAGCCAGCAGTCATTTTGCATTAAAAAAGAAAGTCCTCAGTCTGTTCAATCCGTTTCAGGACTGCCGACTGAGGACCATATACTGCTGACCGGGCTACTGCCTAAAGTTTGTGCTTCTTCACAAACTCATCGATGATATCTCCGAGGTCAGGGTGACCTATCTCCTGGAGGTCATAACGGACATGAAGGGTGGGTTTGTCAATAGTTATCACCCTTTTCAGGTCTATTGGTGTGGCAATCAAAACCAGATCACAGGGTGTATTCTTAATTGTCTCGCTGAGGTCTTTCATCTGTTGGTTACTGTAACCCATTGATGGTAAGACCGGGCCCAGATCCGGGTAGTTCTCAAAGGTAGTCTTCAGCTTCCCGACAGCATAAGGCTTGGGATCTACCAGTTCGGACGCACCATATTTCATTGCAGTAAAACAGCCATAGCTATACCTGACCTCTCCGTGTGTAACAGTTGGCCCTTCCTCGATGACCAGCACCTTCTTGCCCCTTATAATAGCGGGGTCTTGCACTATAGTGGGAGAACATGCGTCAATTATAACAGCATTCGGATTTATCCTTGCAACGTTTTTTCTTACCTCAAACAGATCATCCAAATCAGCGCTTTCAATTTTATTAACAATAACCACATCAGCAAGTCTGAGGGTTATCTCCCCGGGATAATACCGCTGTTCATGGCCTGCCCTCTGCGGATCAACAAGTGTAATCATCAGGTCTGGCTTAATGAATGGAAAATCATTATTTCCACCATCCCACAAAATGACATCACACCCCCTCGGATCACTTTCAGCCTGCCTGAGGATAGCTTCATAGTCAATGCCTGAGTAAATTATTGTATCGCGGACAACATGCGGTTCATACTCCTCCATTTCCTCAATTGTACACTCATGCTTACTGAGATCATCAATCGTCTCAAAACGCTGTACTGCCTGTTTCACCAGATTACCGTAAGGCATCGGATGCCTGATGGCAATTACCTTCAGGCCTCGCTTTTTTAGTTCATCAACTATTCTGCGCGATGCTTCGCTCTTTCCTCCTCCTGTCCTGACTGCTCCGACAGCAATAACAGGTTTTGTGCTCTTAATCATCGTCTCCTTCCATCCCAGAAGAGAGAAGTTGGCTCCTGCCGCGTTCACTATGGCGCTCACTGCCATTACCCTCTGGTAGGGAACGTCACTGTATGCAAAGACACAGTCGGTAACCTTAAGTTCACTGATCAGGCGAGGAAGGTCACTTTCGGAATAAATTGGAATGCCGTCAGGATAGAGTTTTCCTGCCAGCCCGGCCGGATATTTTCTGCCGTCAATATCGGGTATCTGGGCAGCTGTGAAGGCAACGACATTGTAAAGCTCATTGTCGCGGAAATAGGTATTGAAATTGTGAAAATCCCTGCCCGCGGCACCAATGATAATAACATTCCTTTTTAACATATAACCTCCTCGTTAGTTATTGATTTTTTTAAAATAATATCAGCATAAGTCAGTTGACGTATCCGGCAAATTTATAATTTGTAACTGAAATCGGAAGTGATAATAGTCAGTTTCATTCAATCTTTCTGAGACTTATAATATTTTGATATTATGGAAGTTAATAAATCACTCGGGTTTGTTGATTAAATCTCTTCTTAATATTTTAAACCACAGCATATTGGCAGAATCTTTGCACTAACTTTCGGCGGATGAATGTTCTGGCGCACATATACCTCTCTGGCGACTCTGATAACATAATCATCGGCAATTACATAGGCGACTATGTTAAGGGCCGTGATTACCTGCAGTACCCTGAGGGAATACGCAAGGGAATCATCATTCACCGCCACATTGATGCCTTTACTGACAGGCATCCTGTGGTTCACCGCAGCAAGCTGCACTTCGTAGGACGCTACCGCAAGTACGCAGGTGTGATCATTGACATTCTTTATGATCATTATCTGACAAGGGAATGGGATCTCTTTTCCAGGAGGCCTCTTGAGAGCGTAACCTATAACTTTTACAGGGCCATGGTGAACAACTTTGAGATCCTGCCCGAGTCAGTACGTGAGAAGATGCCATTTTTCATCATTGACAACTGGCTTGAGACATATCAGACCCGCAGGGGAATACGCAGGGTGCTGAAAACGCTCAGCGGCATTACTTCCCTTCCAAAGGAGACACGGTGGGCGATGAGGGTCTGGAAGAAACAGTATTACTCCATCGAGGAAGACTTCATGGAGTTTTTCCCGCAACTGATAAGCTACGTTGAATCTGAATTCGGGATAGAGCTTTCACCGGGAATCCGCGTGCCTTTCTGATCAGCCAAGATACTCGGTTCGCCCTGCGTCAAGCCTCAGGAAAATAAACAGAAGCATGGTGAATCCCCATAGAGAGCTTCCCCCGTAACTGAAGAACGGCAGGGGTATGCCTATTACGGGCATTACCCCGATGGTCATCCCGATATTGACAAAGAAGTGGACCAGGAACAGCCCGAATACTCCATAACCGTAAGCGCGTACGAAGGTTGTCCTCTGTCGCTCAGCCATCATCATCAGCCTGAGGAGAAGCCAGACGAAGAGTCCTGTTACCACTGTGGAACCGATAAATCCCCACTCTTCTCCGACAGTGCAGAAGATGAAATCGGTGCTCTGTTCGGGGACGAACTTGAATTTCGTCTGGGTACCGTTCAGGTAGCCCTTCCCGGCGAATCCGCCGGAGCCGATCGAGATCAGAGACTGGTTAAGATTGTATCCTTCCCCGAAGGGATCATCTTCCATGCCCAGCATGATATTGATCCTGGTCTGCTGGTGGGGCTTGAGTACCTCATGAAATGCATAGTCGACGGTAAAGAGGTACAGCAATCCACCCAGCAGGAAAGCGTATATGATTGCCTGGTTTACCATTCTCAGCCGGTAAATGAACCAGGCGTACACCACACCTGCAAGGAACACTGCAAGAACAATGATCAGTACTGTGTCAAGGTCAAGAATGTAATTCCCGATGAGGAAAGCCATACCTCCGGTGACAGCCATAACTGCGGCTGCTTTAAGGGTCAGCAGGTATCCGGAAGTAACCAGGAGAGCTATGGCTGCTACCACCAGCAGCCCGATGGCCACCGGCAGGTTTCCGAGTATCAGGGTCAGGAGGAACAGTGCCACGGCAAGGATTGCCGTGATAAACACCCATATGCTCATCCCTTCGCGGTAAAGGACAACGAAAAATGCAAAATAAGTCACCACCGATCCCATGTCAGGCTGGACTGCAATCAGCAGTACAGGGGCTATGATGATAGCTGTAGCCGCTATCATCTCCCTGATGCCAAGTAACTGCCGTTTGGAGTTGAGATATGATGCAAGCGCCAGGCCGGTGGCAAACTTGGCAAACTCAGAAGGCTGAATGCTGAATGCACCAACTCCGAACCAGGCCCTCGCGCCGTTGATTTCCTTCCCGATAACCAGCACAAGAATAAGCAGCAGGATGAAGAAGCCGTATATGAACCATGCAAAAAAGAACCATAGCTTGTTGTCAGTAACCATCACCATAACGGCCAGGATAATTGCCGCGATAATGAAGATCAGCTGTTTCCCGTAACGCTGCGACATGTCAAAGATGCTGGTATGTTGCTCATTGTAGACAGCCGCATAGATGTTCAGCCATCCCATGATCATCATTGCCAGCCACAGTATCACCGTAACCCAGTCAAGCCTTGCCAGTATGTTATTGCTCTTTTCCACTTGGTTTTATTACCATATTCAGGACGTGATCCTCCAGGTATTTTCTCTTTATGTCGTCAGTAAGGTATTTTTCTATCATCAGGCTGGCAATGGGGGCAGCGAATGTGGAGCCGAAACCTGCGTTCTCCACGTACACTGCAATCGCGATCTTCGGATCGTCCTTGGGGGCAAAGGCCACGAAGATGGAGTGGTCTTTCCCGTGCGGGTTCTGTGCCGTTCCGGTCTTTCCGCATATTATGATGCTGTCAAGGCGTGCACCGCGTGCCGTTGAGCCGGGGCCTCCGTTGACGGCTCCTTCCATTCCTTCAATAACAGGCAGAAAATTCTCCGGCGAGATACCGGTAATGTATTTCTGGGTATAGAGGGGAGACGGTGTTCCATTATCACCTATCTTTTTGACCACGTGAGGAATATAAAACGAACCCCTGTTGGCAATTACAGCTGCCATATTGGCCATCTGCAGCGGGGTGGCGCCAATCTCCCCCTGGCCGATAGCCAGTGAGATCACCGTGAGGGCCTTCCAGCGGTCCTTTCCGTAATAACGGTCATAGTATGACCTTGTTGGAATGTTTCCAGACAACTCGTTTGGCAGGTCTATCCCCATCTTGTTTCCGAAGCCGAAAGCCACCAGGTACGCCCGCCACTTGTCAAATGAATCCTGTATTGATCCGGAGGCAGGGTTCTCCAGTATATTGCGGAAGGCGTTGCAGAACCAGGCGTTGCACGACTGTGCCACAGCCTGGGGGAGGTTGAGGGGCGAGGCATGCGAGTGACATCCTACCGTCAGCGAACCGGCATGGTAACCGTTGCTGCAACTGAAAAGGGAAGTGGGTTTAATGACATTCTCCTGTAAGCCTATGAGGCCATTCATTATCTTGAATGTGGAACCGGGCGGATATGAGGCCATCAGGGCCCTGTCAAAGAGCGGCTTGACCGTATCAGCCTGCAAGGCAGTAAAATTCTCAGACCTGACTCTTCCAACCAGCAGTGAAGGATCATAGGTTGGAGATGAAACGAGGGTGAGAATTTCACCCGTCGAGGGTTCGATTGCAACGATTGAGCCTGTCTTGTTCTGCATCAGCCGTTCACCGTACTCCTGGAGGGTAAGGTCAATGGTAGACCACAGGTTGGTTCCCGGGATGGCCACCGTATCATACCTGCCCTCGGCATATGATCCTTTGATATTGTTGTGCACATCAACAAGGAAGATGTTGACCCCCTTCCTTCCCCTGAGATGCTCCTCGTAAGATTTCTCAATGCCGCTGACGCCTATATAGTCGCCCGACCTGTAATACCTGTCCTTTGCAATAAGCTTGTTGTCAACCTCGCCCACGTAGCCCATCAGGTGAGCAGCAACCGGCCGGGTATACTTTCTGAGGGTTCTGGCCTGCACGTAGAAGCCGGGGAAGCGGTAAAGCTCCTCCTGCAATACTGCGTATGTCTCTGAAGAAATCATCTTCATGAAAACTGACGGCGCCCGGCGCGAATATGATACGGCAGCCTTCATCCTGGACTTGAAATCATCCATGGTGATGCCAAGGACCTCGTTGAACCTCGTGGTATCAAAGGCGCTTGTCTGGACTGGTATCACCAGCAGGTCATAGGCTGCCTGGTTGTAAACGATCAGTTTGCCGTTACGGTCATAGATTAGTCCGCGTGCCGGATATTGCGTTACCGGCCGGAGGGCGTTGTTGGCGGCAGATACCCGATAGGTCTTGTCAACTATCTGGATATAGAAAAGCCGGGCAATGAGTACCACGGCCGCCAGAAGCACCAGCGCCATGATAAAGTATTTCCTGTTTGCAAACCGGTCCTTCATATCCGCATCCTCATCTGTGTGGCCTGATGAAGTCGAAAAGCAGGATGAAGAATGTGGTAACCGCAGTGCTCAGCAACACTCTCAGCAGAGTGTGGAAGAAATGCTTCAGGCTGAACAGCTCCACGAAGAAGAGGGCCAGGTGATGCACCAGCACCACTGTAACGGTATAGATAAAGAACCATCTCAGTCCGCTGCGGGAAGAAGAGGGCGACATGTCCCCCTCAGCAACCTCGGCGGTGACGTTGAGAGACAGCACCCATGGACGGACGAAGCCGGCTAGTACGGTTGCAAATGTATGAACACCCATGGTTCCGGTGAAGATATCGATCACAAACCCGGTCAGGAAGCCCAGCAGGAGAAGTATCCATGAGGGTATCGACACCGGGAGGATCAGGATAAACATCACATATACATAAGGGTTGACATACCCGCTGAACTCAATGTTATTGAATATGAGGAGCTGCAGCACTACCAGCAGTACGAAGGCGCCCGTATACCTGAGGATACTGTTCATTTCACCACCTCCTCCTCAAGGGTTTCCCGCTCATCCCTGGTCAGGTTGCCTATTACGTACACATCGGTAAGCTTTTTGAAATCTACCGAGAGCATAACCTCCAGGGAGATGAAGTCGCCTCCCCGGTTCTGATCGCCGGTTAGGGTTCCGGCCATCAACCCGGCCGGGAAGATTGCTGAATAGCCGCTGGTAACGATTGTATCACCCTCACTTACCGTCACATGATGAGGTATCTCCGAGAGCTTTGCATACCGGTAATTTATACCGTCCCATGCAAGGGATCCGAAATAGTCATTGCGGGCAATACTGGCACTGAGGCGGAAATCGGTGTTCAGCAGTGACATCACCACCGAGTAGTTAGGTGAGACACCCACTACCACTCCGACCACTCCTGAAGGGGAAGCTACCCCCATGCCAACGTGCACTCCGTGCTTTGATCCCCGGTCTAGGGTAATGAAGTTCTTCTGTTTGTTGACAGAATTACTTATGACCCTGGCATTCAGGTATGTGTAATTGACACCACTGATGGTATCATGTACTCCGGAAAATCCTTCCGCAGGCATGGCGGTCAGCCCCTCGAGGCGTCTCCGCAGCAGGGTGTTTTCCTTAACGAGCTCTTCGTTTACGCTTCGCAGGCGAAAATAGTAAGTGCCCCTTTCCAGTCTCCTGGCAACAAATCCGGAAATATTGCGGGACAGGCCGTAGAACACGGTCTGATGGTAATTATGCGATGTTGAGATCATGACGAGAGCCACCGCTTCCAGCACAAGGAAAAGGATCAGGGTTTTAAACCTGAGCAGGAAGTTCAGAAGGCTTCTCATTCATGAACAGGGTTTATCTCATCAGGAACGGGTACTTCTCTACATTCTTCAGCGCCACCCCGGTGCCTCTGACCACAGCGTGAAGCGGGTCTTCCGACACCCTGAAGGGGATGTTGATCTTGTCAGTGAGACGCTTGTCAAGGCCTCTCAGCAGAGCGCCGCCGCCTGCAAGGAACACGCCCTTGTTGACGATGTCAGCGTACAGTTCGGGAGGAGTCTGCTCGAGTACCTGAAGGACCGATGCCTCTATTTTTGTAAGAGACTTGTCAAGGCAGTAGGCGATCTCCTGGTATGATACGGGGATCTCTATTGGGAGCGAGGTCATGAGGTTGGGGCCTCGTACCACGAAGTCGGCGGGCGGATTTTCAATGTCAGGAAGCGCTGCTCCGACGGCAATCTTGATATCTTCAGCAGTCTTCTCACCGATCTTGATGTTATGCTGGTGACGCATGTAAGCCTGGATGTCAGCGGTGAAGCCGTCGCCGGCCACCCTTATCGACCTGTTGCATACTATTCCGCCCAGTGCGATGACGGCTATCTCTGTGGTTCCGCCTCCGATATCCACCACCATGCATCCCTCGGGCGCTTCCACGTCAAGTCCGATTCCTATTGCAGCAGCCATTGGCTCATAGATCAGGTAGACATCTCTTCCTCCGGCGTGCTCCGAGGAGTCACGGACAGCCCTTATCTCCACCTCGGTACTTCCGCATGGGATACCGACAACCATCTTCAGCGACGGTGAAAAGAACTTGGGCCCCGTGTTGATCATCTTGATCATGCCTCTGATCATCAGCTCGGCAGCGTGGAAGTCGGCAATGACACCATCGCGCAGCGGCCTGATCACCCGTATGTTCTCATGGGTCCTGCCATGCATCTGCCTGGCCCTGTCGCCTATGGCAATAAGCTTGCCCGTATTCCTGTCGATGGCCACTATAGATGGCTCATCCACCACAAGCTTGTCATTGGCAATTATATTTGTATTGGCTGTACCCAGGTCTATAGCAACCTCCTGTGAAAGAAAAGAAAATAATCCCATAGGTCCTTGAAACTGTTTCTTGTTAGTCTATTTTAATGTTTGAAATGTCTTACACCTGTAAAAACCATTGCAACACCTGTTTTATTGCAATAATCAATTGATTCCTGATCACGTACGGAACCTCCCGGCTGAACAACAGCTGCAATTCCTGCCTCATGTGCGGTGGTAACCGAGTCAGCAAAGGGGAAGTATGCATCGGAAGCCATCACTGCTCCTTCGAGTGAGAAGCCGAATGCCTTTGCCTTCTGGATAGCCTGGCGAAGGGCATCGATCCTGGATGTCTGGCCTATGCCGCTGGCACACAGCTGCCGGTTTTTTGCAAGCACAATTGCATTTGACCGGCTGTGCTTCACTATCTTGTTTGCAAATACCATGTCAAGGTACTCCTCTTCAGAAGGCTGCCTTGCTGTGACGGGTCTCATTCCTGAGGCCTGTTCAGTGGAGCTGTCACGCTCCTGCCATAGGACTCCTCCCAGCATTGACCTGAATGATTCCCTGCCATTCCCGGCGGAGCGTCGCTGCAAAATGATCCTGTTCTTTTTTGAGCTGAGGATCTTCACCGCGCCCGGCGTGAAGGAGGGGGCCATCACCACCTCGAGGAAAACCTTGTCCATCTCCGCGGCAGCAATCTCATCAACTTCCCGGTTCACTATGACCACGCCCCCGTAAGCCGATACCGGGTCACAGGCCAGCGCATCCTCCCATGCCTCCTTCAGCGCCGGGCGCGAAGCCACTCCGCATGCATTGTTATGCTTGATGATGGCACAGGTGACATCGTCAAACTCATCAATGAGACTGATGGCTGATTCAATGTCAAGCAGATTGTTATATGAGATCTCCTTGCCGTGAAGCCGGACGAATGACCTGTCAGGATCACCGAAGAAAACTCCCTTCTGGTGGGGATTCTCGCCGTATCTCAGAGTATGTGATTCTGTTATGCTTTTGCTGAACACCGTGGCATCGCCGTTCCTGTTGAACCAGTTGAATATGGCAGAGTCATAATGTGAAGTCATTGCAAACGCCTCCAGGGCAAACCGGTACCTCTCCTCAGAGGTGACAGTGCCCTTTCCGTTATCAAGTATCTCCATCAGGCTGCCATACTGGTTTCTGGAGGAAATTATCAGTACGTCAGCCCAGTTTTTGGCTCCGGCCCTTATCAGGGAAATTCCACCGATGTCTATCTTCTCAATGATCTCCTGGTCTGAGGCGCCCGAGGCAACAGTCTCCCCGAATGGATACAGGTCAACAATCACCAGGTCAAAGAGCGGAATATTGTATTCGGTCACCTGCTTCATGTCAGTCTCATTCTCCCTCCTTGCCAGGATACCCCCGAATACTCCGGGATGCAGGGTTTTCACCCGTCCTCCGAGGATGGAAGGATAGGTTGTTATCTCCTCAACCTTCCCTGCGGGCACACCCGAAGCAGTGATGAAATCCCATGATCCTCCCGTTGAAATGATGGCAACACCCAGTTCACTCAGTTTTTTCACAATGGCTTCGAGACCATCCTTATAATAAACCGAAATAAAGGCTCTCTTTATTTTTATGTCGCTCATCATTAATGACTTAGATTAACTGAACCAAGGCAGAAGTAATCGGATAAAAATAGATATTTTTTTTGATTGGCAATGTTTATCAAATAATTGAATTGATGATTTATTGCGGATGTATTGATGTTTCATAATTAATTATCTTTGATCGCAATTAAAGACGGGGACATGTGGTTAAAAATGTTCAAGGAGAGCTTTTTGTTCGCCTTCGGTTCAGTGGCGGCCAATAAGCTGCGCACCTTTCTATCGCTTTTCGGCATTACAATCGGGATTCTATCCATTATCTCAGTATTCACGGTGTTCGACTGGATGGAGAAAAGCATAAAGGATAGCATAGCCACTCTTGGTGATAACACCATCTATGTTGAGAAATGGCCATGGACCTCTGACGCAAACATCAAGTGGTGGGATATGATGAAATGGCAGCCCCCTTCGGTGGAGGATTATGAAGCCGTAGTGAAGCGATCTGCCTCTGCCGAGGCGGTATGCTATACTGTCGGGTCATCAGAAGCAATAAAATACCGCGGTAACCTGGCCAGTGACACATATATTTTTGCTGCCACGCATGACTTTGAGAATGTAAGGTCATTCGAGATAGAGAAGGGCCGCTATTTCACCCTGTCAGAGTCAGCATCGGGCAAGCCGGTTGCAATTCTCGGTTATGAGGTGGCTGACAAGCTTTTCGGAAATGTTCAGCCTGTAGGCAGGGAGATAACCATTAACAAATACAAAGCCCAGGTCATCGGAGTCTTTAAGAAGGAAGGCAAGGGCGGAATGAGTGACAACGGGATGGATCAGGCGGTACTGGTACCGCTTAACTTCAGCCGTCAGTTCATCAACTTCCGCAATCCGTTTCTCAACTCTGATATCATGATAAGGGGGAAAGAAGGGGTATCCGTTCAGCAGCTGTCAGATGAGGTGATAATGATCCTTCGCGCCGCCAGGCGCATAGGACCAGGTAAGGAAAACACCTTCTCCATCAACAGGGCAAGCCAGATAACAAGCACCCTTGAGCCGGTATTCAGGGGCATCAACATAGCGGGATGGATCATCGGGGGATTCTCGATACTTGTAGGCGGATTCGGCATTGCAAACATCATGTTTGTTTCGGTCCGTGAGCGTACGAGCATCATAGGAATTCAGATGGCGCTCGGGGCAAAAAGGAGATGGATACTTCAGCAATTCCTTACCGAATCAGTTCTGCTTTCAATCACCGGCGGGATACTGGGGCTGATACTCGTGTTTATCGGTACCCTTTTTGTGAATTATTTCTTTACCCTGGGGATGCATCTCACCGCAGGCAACATACTGCTTGCAGTGGTTATCTCGGCTACCATAGGGATTGTTGCGGGCTTTGCACCTGCTTCATCCGCCTCGAGGATGAACCCTGTCGAGGCCATAGGGTACTCATTCTGATCAGGGGCCAGTCAAACCCTGTTTTCTTCCACCCAGTTGGTCAGCTCCACAAACTGGCTTACAGATAATTGCTCTGCCCTCCTGGAGAGCAGCGGCAAATCTCCGGCGCCGGGCTTCACCATCGCTTTCACCGGGTTGCGCAGCATCTTGCGCCTCTGGTTAAAACAACGCTTTACAACGCTGACGAACAGTTTCTCATCGCACCCAAGACGTTCTACGCTGTTACGTGTAAGGCGTATCACGGCTGATTTGACCTTTGGAGGCGGGGAAAAAACATGTTCGCTGACAGTGAAAAGGTATTCAATGTCATACCATGCACGCAGAAGCACACTGAGTATTCCGTAAACGCGACTGCCCGGCTGTGAGCAGATTCGCTCCGCAACCTCCTTCTGAACCATGCCCACCGTCTCGGAAACATGATCACGGTAATCAAGGATTTTAAAGAATATCTGGCTTGATATGTTGTACGGAAAATTCCCGATGACAGCAATCCGGTTTCCCATCGGGTGCAGGTCAAGTTCCAGGAAATCACCCTCAATGATCTCGACCGGACCTGTCACATTGTGCCTCAGATAATCAACCGACTCCCGGTCAATCTCAACCACCCTGAAGGCGGGAAGCTCTCTCTCTGCCAGCAGGTGAGTCAGCACTCCCATCCCGGGTCCGACCTCCACCACTGAGTCACAGCCATCGGCACGCAAGGCGTCTACAATGGCAGCCGCAATCTGCTTATCCTTAAGGAAATGCTGTCCGAGATACTTTTTGGGTCTTACCTGGTGGTCTGGCATGACGAATCCTATTTGACCAGTTCCCATGGCGGCACCAGGCGGTCTGATCCGAAGCCCGGGATCTTAATTCTCTCCATCAGGTTCAGCAGCAGCTTCAGGAGATTGAAATAAAGGGTAACAAAGAGGGTTATGTTCAACAGCCATATTACAAGCATATTGAACCAAAGGGTTCCTATCCTGATATTACCGATTATTTTATATGGTGCATAGAAATGGGCCCTGCCGATGCGTGAATCGGGCAGCATAAGCACCGGATCCGACTTCTGGATAATCCGGTCTTCAGTCTCGTAGAACTTGCTCTGTACTGTTCGGTTCAGCACGATATCAGCAAGGTCATTGTTGTAGGTAGCCGTTTTCAGACGAACCAGCTCATCCTTCCCCATCGATGTCACGAGAGCATTTGTTATACTGTCCTTTACAGCTGTCTGCTCCAAAAATTTCCTGCGTATCCTCTTCTGAAGAGAATCGAGGTAGTCATTTACAATATAAGAGGCATCACGGGTGAACGGTTCCCGGTTTATCACCCTCATGGCCTGAGCGGGGTCAAGGCCGGTCTCGGTACTGAGCTCACCGATATGGGTTTTGAGTTTCTCAAGGCTGTTCCTGTAGACATCTTCATACTCCGGCTTGCCCGATGCATAGGCAGCCTCATTGCTCTTCCGCTTCAATTCGTTGACCAGGTAACCCGATTGCCAGTCGTACCGGCTGATCATCATATCCGTCTCAAAGAATGGCTTCATATACCTGTTTGACCTGAACTGCTCAACTGCCATGGCTTCATAAGCCCACCTCGTTGTCATGACATCTCCTATCACCGGGACATACACTTTTCTTGTCAGGGAATGGTGCAGGTCATCAAACCTGATCATGGCACCGCCGAGGAGAAGCTGGGGCACCAGCACAAGGGGGATGAGTATGTATATGCTTATCACGGACTTCATGCCGGCTGATATATTCAGTCCCACCATGTTGCCGAAGCATGAAGTGGTAAAAAGTATCAGCCATTGCCGCCACATCATCCCTTCAACCTGGAGGATGCGCTGTGATATTAGTACATACATCAGTGTCTGCACTGCTGACAGCCCGAACAGGAAGGTGATCTTAGAGAAGAGGTAGCTTGAGCGGCTTATATTGAGGTATTTTTCGCGCTCAAGTATCTTGTTGTCCCTGAAGATTTCTTCCGCACTGACCGTGAGGCCGAGGAACAGGGCGACCACCACACTCATGAACAGGAACACCGGGTAACTCTTGTTGTCTGAGAAGAGGTAGACACTGTCAGCGAGATACTTTGAGACGAAGGCAAGGATAAAGGCAAGCAGGGGTGGCTCAAGAAGGTTGATGACCATGTACTGTTTGTCTGCATACTTTCTCACAAGGTTTCTCCTGACAAATGTGGCAACCTGTTTCTTCCGTTTAGGAAGCTTGAAATTGCTGGCGGGCAGTGGCTTCATCTCCGGCCTGCCGGAGAGGGTTGGCTCCATCTTCTGCCTGTACCGGTGATACCACTCCACCGGCGACACCTGTCTCTCCTGCCCTTTCCTCCCGTCAGGATCAACAACCTTGGCTTCAACTATCTGGAGGATCTCATCTGTCTCCACGTTGCCGCAGGTGGGGCATTCGCTCTCTGCAGCGTTGGCCTGGGAAGTCTCCGTTTTGAAGTAGACAATGGCATCGACCGGATCGCCGTCATAGATCATATACCCTCCCCTGTCGAGCACCCAGAGCCGGTCGAACATCTTGAGAATGTCAGACGACGGCTGATGAATGATCACGAAGACCAGCTTGCCGTTTATGGCCTGGTCCTTGAGCAGTTCCATTACATTCCCCGAGTCATGCGATGCCAGGCCTGAGATAGGCTCGTCGGCAAAAAGAACTGCCGGCTCACGCATGAGTTCCAGTCCTATGTTAAGCCTCTTCCTCTGCCCTCCGCTGATCTTCTTGTTCAGCGGATCACCCACCAGCATGTCCCGGAATTCGTATAGATCCAGTTCCTTAAGTACGTCAACGACAACCTGGTTGAGCTTTGCCTCGTCATAGTCGCCGAAGGTGAGACGCGCATTGTAATACAGGTTCTGGTAGACTGTCAGCTCCTCAATCAGGAGGTCATCCTGCGGCACATAGCCTATGAGGCCGTTGAGCTCGTCCGGCTCATTGTGCAGATCATAGCCATTGATATAGACAGCTCCGTTCTCCGGTTTCAGCTTGCCGTTGAGGATGTTCAGCAGGGTGCTTTTACCTACGCCGCTGCCACCCATTATGCCCACCAGGTTGCCCGACTTCACACTGAAGCTCATGGGCTGAATGCCGTTATCCGAGCCTTTGAAGTGATACTCGATGCTTTGTCCTTCAAAGATGATATCCTCAACGAAGTTGGCCTTGATGAATTTCCTGAAAATGGCGGTATAATATAGTGGTCCCATTCCGTGTCCGCGGATGTTGACCCCGGGTTCCAGGAGGAATGGCCTCAGCGGTACAACGTTACGTCCCTTGAAATGCAGCTGCATCTTGCCATCGTACATGAACAGGAGATGGCCTGTGCTGCGGATGAAGAGAACGTAAATGGTGCCGCGCATACCGCGGGAGACCATATGGTGCCATTCATGATAGTTGGCATACCTTGACGAGGGTTCGCCGATGTTGCTCTCTCCCTCGATTGCCAGGAAGCTGGCAGGGGTTATTTTGTCAAACCTCATCCCGAGCATGAAGGCATGGGCATTGGTCTTCTCTTCCTTCGAGATATTAAAGGTTCGCGCAACAATGTCAATAATCGAATATTCCTGCTCTGAGACAGTCCCGTCTTCAAAGACGAACTCCAGCAACTGAAGGAAGACTATCATCCTCTCCTCAATGAAGAGTCCCTTCTTTATCTGCCTGCAGATATTGGTTATCTGGAAAGTGATCAGGGAGTCCTCGTCAGACAGTTCTCCCTCTTCCACAGCCTTGAGCTCACGTTCATAGAAATGGAGGTTGTTTTCATAGAGCTTGAAATACTCCTCCTCAAGTTCCTGGTTAAGATATCTCCTGAGGTAACTGCGAAGGATCTTCTTGCCCCTTGTCGTAACCCCGGCAGGGTTCACGGTAGAGATAATGGCAAAAATATGTATCAGCGCATGTAATACTGATTCCCTCATAACCTCAAAAAAAGACCGCAGTTTTTACTTGCGGTCTTCAGGTATCTGTTTATTATTACTTAATCAAATCCGATCTGACCGAGTTGACAGCCTTTTTCAGGTTTTCGATGTCTTCCATTGTAAGGCTGGTACCCAGTTTGGTGTAGACGTCACGTATGGGCTGCATGGAGGTCAGTATCCGCGAGACAAGCGGGTCGCTGTTATGCGGAGCAGCCAGTCCCTCAAACTCTTCAAACGACTTTTTCTGGTCGAGAAGTGCTGATTCAAATCCTGACAGGTGGGCACCTGATTCGGAGACTGACATGGTGAGATACATACCCTCAACCCATGCTCCTCCTACCATGAGAAGTGCGAGGTTGGCCTGGCCGGCCTCAACCATATATGAATAGGTACGGTCAAAGGCATCGGTAAGGATTGTCACAAGCGTGTCGCGGTTGTCAAAATTGGCCTTGATCCTGTCATAAAGAGATTCGTCATATATCTTGGACAGGTTCTGCTCGAGAGCCAGTGTGCGGATGGCCGTCAGATAATCAATCACGTCCTGCTGCATGTTATAAAGCGTTGCATAGCTGAGGTCAGCGCCGTATACACCGAGGTTAACCGAGCGATTGTAACTCTCTACATAGTTGCGGGCATTTGCAGGAGGATTGGTTGCGCCGAGGATGTAACCGAGGTCCATGTCGGTGAGCTTCTTGATCACCTCTGCCGATGTGGGAAGCGGATAGACATTTTCTTCAATCTTCTGTTCCAGGGCTTCGAGTTCAACGGCGTTGATCTCCTTCTGTTTCCTTGATTCACCCCTGTTCTTGCAGGCGGATGCACCGGCAACTGTCAGAATCAATACAGCGACCAGTAATTTCGTGAAAGTCTTTTTCATATGACTGATGTTTGGTACTTGTGTTTTGGCTACGTAAAAATAAGACTTTTTAAGTTTATGGCCGGAATAATATTTCAGAATTATTCAAGGCCATTGCAGGCCCGGCGTTCATGCATCCTAAACACAGGTATCCGGCCGGTTGTTCATTATCATTTTCTGTTAACTTTGCATCCCGTAGCATTTACAGTCTCATGAAATACAACTTCGACGAGGCACCATGCCGGGAAAACACCAACTGCCTTAAATGGGACAAGCGTGAGGAGGTCTTCGGCAGAGCCGACGTGATCCCGATGTGGATTGCCGATATGGACTTCAGTACGCCTCCTTTTATTATTGAGGCGCTCCGCGAAAGGCTGAACCACGAAATACTGGGATACTCCTACAGGCCTGACAGTTATTTCAACGCATTCATAAACTGGGTTTCAGGGCTGCACGGATGGGATGTCAGGCAGGAGTGGATCGAGTTCAGCCCGGGTGTTGTGCCGGCTCTTAACATCTGCACGCTTGCATACACCTCCCCCGGCGATGAGATAATAATTCAGCCGCCTGTCTATCCCCCCTTCTACGGAGCGGTGAATGATCACGGGCGGCGGCTGGTATTCAACCCGCTTCTTGAAACGGAGAAGGGATATTTGATGGACTTAGAAGGCCTCCGTAAGATAATCACTCCGGCAACCCGCATGCTTATCCTGTCAAATCCGCACAACCCTGTCGGAAGAGTGTGGACCCGGGATGAACTGAACTCACTGGCAGAGATATGTCATGAAAAGGGAATTGTCATCCTTTCAGACGAGATTCATTCCGACCTGTTGTTGCCGGGGATGAAGCATATCCCGCTGGCATCGGTTTCAGAGAAGGCGGCAGCAGTGACAGTGACCTGCATGGCGCCGAGCAAGACATTCAATCTGGCGGGACTGTCGACCTCCTCGATGGTCATTACCGATCCGGTACTGATGGATAAATACCGGAAGACGCTGATCGGGCTTCACATGCACCTTGGAAACATATTCGGCAACGTTGCGTCTGAAGCGGCTTATACACATGGCCGTGAGTGGCTTGGGCAACTGATGCGATATGTTGAGGATAATGTTGACCTGGTCATGTCATTCTGCCATGAACGTCTGCCTGTTATCAGGCCGGTGCGGCCGGAAGCCACCTATATGATATGGCTCGATTGCCGTGCAATGGGCATGAACGGGCAGGAGCTGAACCGATTTTTCGTTGACAGCGCCGGCGTGGGAATGAATGAAGGTTCACGTTTCGGCCCGGGGGGCGAAGGATTCATGCGCATGAACCTGGCCTGCCCGCGGGTGACGGTTCTGCGCGCCCTTGAACAGATAGAAACAGCGTTAAAGACTGCAAGGTGAGAAACAATGACAGACTTAGTGTGCGGCTGACCCTCGAGGACGGTACCGTCTACCGCGGGTGGTCGTTCGGAGCGCCGGTGGCTGCGGCCGGCGAGGTGGTGTTCAACACCGCCATGACCGGATACCCGGAAAGCCTGACTGACCCTTCATACAGGGGCCAGATCCTGTGCCTCACATACCCGCTGGTGGGTAACTACGGTGCCCCGGGAAAAAGCGAACAGGATGATCTGTACATGTTTTATGAGTCATCAGGCGTCCATATATCCGCCCTGATAGTCTCCGACTACTCATTTGAATTCAGCCACTGGAATGCGATAGAGAGCCTCGACGAGTGGCTGCGAAGGAGCAATGTGCCGGGCATCTTCGGCATTGACACCCGCGCGCTGACAAAGAGGATCCGCGAAAAGGGAGCCATGCTTGGCAAAGTAGAACCTGAGGGAATGACAACAGATTTCTATGATCCAAACAAGGTTAACCTTGTGGCCGAGGTGAGCACCTCAGCCCGCAAGGTGTATGGTAATGGGAAATACCGTATCCTGCTGGTCGACTGCGGGGTGAAGTTCAACATCATCCGCAACCTGCTGAAGCGTGACACCACGATCATCAGGGTGCCATGGGACTATGATTATTCCGTTGAGGAATATGACGGTCTGTTTCTGACCAACGGTCCCGGCGACCCGAAGATGTGCCGGGCTGCAATAGACAATATAAGGAAGTCGCTTGACGATGACCGTCCGATCTTTGGCATCTGCCTGGGCAATCAGCTTATGGCGCTTGCAGCCGGGGCCGATACCTATAAATTACGTTACGGCCATCGCAGTCACAACCAGCCGGTTCAGATGGTTGGTACCGACAGGGCGTACATCACCTCACAGAACCATGGCTTTGCCGTGAACAACAACACGCTGCCTGCCGGCTGGGTGCCGTTGTTTGTCAACGTGAACGACAACACCAACGAGGGGATGAAGCATGTCTCCAGGCCTTTCTTCTCCACCCAGTTCCACCCTGAAGCCTCCGGCGGACCGACGGACACTGACTTCCTGTTTGACCTCTTCATTGAGAATATTGAGAGGGCAGGAGGCAGCAGGCATTAGGGAGCAGTGGATTGGGCATAGGCCATAAAGGATTGCAGATGTGCGATTTGCGATGTGCGAATTTGGCCGTAGGCCATAAAGGATTGCAGATGTGCGATGTGCGATGTGCGATGTGCGATTTGCGATGTGTGCGACTTTGGCTATACAGAATTGTATCACCCGGGAACCTGATCCCCCTCCTCCCTGATCCTGTCAGCCAGCTCCTGGGGTGAATTGCCTGCAACAAACCGGCCCGTCACCTCTTCCAGCCTCTCTCTGACCAACTCTGTACCCGGATTTCCGATACTGCCTGTATGGGTGTACTGTGACGTGGACGGAACGGTAAACGACCCTGACCCTGCCTTTTTTGCAACCTCGCGATACGCATCCCTGAAAGGAATACCTTCGCGGACCATACGGTTTGCCTCCTCTGCTGAGAAGATATCGTTATAGCTGTTGTCACTCAGTATATCCTTCCTGATCACCAGCCCTGCCAGCGCTCCGTGCACAGACTGCACCAGTCCGGTTATACCGTCAAACGCATCAAACAGAACAGCCTTGAGCTCCTGGAAGTCGCGGTTATATCCGGGAGGCAGGCCGGCGGTCATCAGCATCACCTCGCCGGGGACAGCCTGCAACCTGTTGCAACGGGCCCTGATAAGCTCAAACAGGTCAGGATTCTTCTTCTGCGGCATAATTGATGAGCCGGTGGTAAGATCATCTTTCAGTGAAACAAACCGGTAACCCGGTGACATGAACAGGATCACGTCGGAGGCAAATCTCCCGATGGTGTTTGCGGCAGAGGCGATAGCGCCTGTCAGCTGCCGTTCAGTGCGGCCGCGGCTCATCTGGGCATAGGGTGAAGCAACAATCAGCCTTTTAAAACCGAGAAGTGAGGCTGTCAGCTCGCGGTCGATCGGCAATGAGGTGCCATACCCGGCTGCGGTCCCCAGCGGTGAAGCATCAGCCAGGGCTGCCGCACCGGCCAGAACGTGGAGGTCGTCACAGAGACTCTCGGCATATGAGGCAAACCATAGCCCGAAGGAGGTGACCATGGCTGCCTGCATGTGGGTGAATCCGGGCATCAGGTCGTGTTTATGTTCCTCACCCAGATCCAGAAAGTCGACTGCCAGATCCTTCAACTCATGTGCCAGCAGAAACGACTGATGCCTGATGTAAAGGTGAAGATCAGTCAGTACCTGGTCGTTCCTGGAGCGGCCGGTATGAAGCTTTCCTGAAGCACTACGGGCAATCTGGGAAGCCGGGCAGCCGGTATGAACCTTTCCTGCCGCACTGCGGGCAATCTGCGTGCCCGGGCGGCCTTCACCCGGATTCCCGCCCTCCCCCTCCATTTCGCCGAGGCGGATTTCCACCCATGAGTGAATATCCTCATACTCCTTTCCGATCGAGAAATCACTCTGCGTCACCTCATCAAGGAGCCGGGCAAGGCCGGCAAGAAGACTCTCCTTCTCACCGGCCGTTATCAGCCCGCACCGCTCAAGCATGACTGCATGAGCCATTGACCCCACAATGTCCCAGGGAGCCAGCCTCGCATCATACAGCCTGTCACTGCCACATGTGAAGCTGATGATCGATTCCCGCGTGGTGCCCCCCTTATCCCACAAGTGCATCTTCCGTCACTTTCTTTTTGTTTGCCTCCATGATGGCGTGGTGAGCCATCAGGCGGATGGCATTTATACGTATGAATCCGAGGCTGTCGGCCTGGTTGAATCCTCCCTCAATATCCATGCTCGACAACTCCTTATTATATAATGAGGAAGGCGACTCACGTCCCTCGATGATGATGTTCCCCTTGTAAAGAATCATATGCACCACGCCGTCTATCACCTCCTGGCTCTTGTCCATGGCAGCCTTCAGGAACTCCATCTCGGGCGAGAACCAGAACCCGTTATAGACCAGCTCGGCAAACACCGGGGCAAGCATGTTGCGCAGGCGCATCACCTCGCGGTCCATGGCTATACCTTCAATGTCCTTGTGAGCGGCATAGAGGATGGTTGCCCCGGGAGTCTCGTATATTCCCCTTGATTTGATTCCGACGAACCTGTTTTCCACCATGTCAAGGAGACCTATTCCGTTGGCACCGCCAAGCCTGTTGAGATAGGTAAATAGCTCAAGCGGGTCACTGTAGCTTGCACCGTCATCCTTGTTGGTCACATTGACCGGTATCCCGTCTTTAAAAGTGATTGAAATATGTGTCTCCATATCAGGCGCATCCATTGGCATCACCATCTTCTGAAGGATATCCTTCCCGGCGAAGTAGAGCGGATCCTCAAGGATACCTGCCTCATGGCTGATATGCATCAGGTTGTCGTCCTCACTGTAGGGCTTGGAGATGGATGCCTTGACCGGGATGCGGTGACCGGCAGCATACCTGATCATGTCTGACCTGCCCTGGAACTGCGAAAGGAATTCAGCATCCTTCCAGGGTGATATAACCTTGATATCAGGTTTAAGGGCATAATAGGCAAGCTCGAACCGTACCTGGTCATTCCCCTTACCGGTTGCGCCGTGGGCGACATAATCAGCCTCGTATTCTATGGCAGCCTCAATCTGTTTCTTCGCGATCAGCGGACGTGCCAGCGCAGTCCCGAGGAGATAGCGGTCTTCGTAAACAGCGTTTGCCTTCACTGCCTGGAAAATATAATCAGTGACGAATTCCCTTTTCAGGTCCTCAATAATCACGGAGGAGGCCCCTATGGCAAGGGCCTTTTCGCGAACTGCCTCGAAATCATCATTCTGTCCTACGTCGGCCACGTAGGCAATTACTTCGTATCCTTTGTTGATGAGCCATTTGAGTATCACGGAGGTATCGAGTCCCCCGGAATATGCAAGCATTACTTTTTTCATTCTGTTCTCTGTTATTTAATTTCTGACTGGAAAATTGTGCGGAGGCACCCTTCAACTGCCTCGTTGCTGATGTTGTCACGCGGGATAAGCAGGATTGTGTCGTCACCGGCAACTGTTCCTGCGATTTCGTAACGGCCGGCTCGGTCTATCCTGATGGCTACTGCTGATGCAAATCCCGGCGGGGTGCTGATAAGCAGAAGTCCCCTTGCCCATGTCATGCCGGTAATTGCAGCCGCAGTGCTGCCCGGAACCGTCTCAGCAGCCTCCTCCCTGCCTGTGGGTAGAATATAGCGGTAACCCCCGCTGCCGTCAAATCCCCTGCTGATACCCAGCTGCCTTAAATCGCGGGAGAGTGTCGCCTGCGTACACTTCATCCCTGTGCCCTCCACCATCCTGAGCAATTCATCCTGTGAGCCGATCACATGCTCCCTGACCAGCTTCTCTATCAGCGCCAGTCGTGACGTTCTGTTCATATTGTATTTATATACATATCAGATGCAAATTTATACAATTTTTATTATTGCAAGCATTCAGGTCGCAAAAATTGTATTTTTACAATCCAAACAGGAACGATGAAGGATGATATTAAAAAGGTGCTGCTGCTCGGTTCGGGAGCCCTTAAAATCGGTGAAGCAGGTGAATTTGACTACTCCGGATCGCAAGCGCTGAAAGCCCTGCGCGAAGAGGGAATCTACACCGTACTTATCAATCCGAATATTGCAACTGTTCAGACCTCGGAGAAGATCGCCGACAAGATCTACTTTCTTCCGGTTACCCCGAAGTTTGTGGAGCGGGTCATTGAGCGCGAGAAGCCTGACGGGATACTCCTCTCATTCGGAGGGCAGACGGCACTCAACTGCGGCACGGCTCTCTTCCGCACCGGGGTATTTGAGAAGTTCGCAGTGAGAGTGCTGGGAACACCGGTGGAAGCTATAATGAACACCGAGGACCGGGAACTCTTCGTAAAGAAACTTGACGAGATAAGTGTAAAGACTCCCCGCAGCGTGGCCGTCACCAGCGTGGAGGATGCGCTCTCCGCGGCCGGACAACTGGGATTCCCTATCATCATCCGCGCTGCATATACCCTCGGCGGGCAGGGAAGCGGATTCTGCTCAAATACCGATGAGCTCAGGACGATGGCCGCCCGCGCCTTCTCCTACTCTGACCAGATTCTGGTGGAGGAATCGCTCAAAGGCTGGAAAGAGGTGGAATATGAGGTGGTGCGCGACCGGTTCGACAACTGCATCACGGTGTGCAACATGGAGAACTTCGATCCCCTCGGGATACATACCGGTGAGAGTATCGTGGTGGCTCCTTCGCAGACGCTTACCAACAGTGAGTACCACAAGCTCAGGGAGCTGTCGATAAAGATTATCCGCCATATCGGTATTATCGGCGAGTGCAATGTGCAATACGCCCTCGATCCCGGCTCGGAGGACTACCGTGTCATCGAGGTCAACGCCCGGCTTTCGCGCTCCAGCGCGCTGGCGTCAAAGGCAACTGGCTATCCGCTGGCATTTGTGGCTGCCAAACTGGCCCTGGGCTACGGCCTGCACCAGCTGAAGAATTCAGTCACCAGATCCACAACTGCATGCTTCGAGCCGGCGCTCGATTATATCGTCTGCAAGATCCCGCGGTGGGACCTTAACAAGTTCCAGGGGGTGGCCCATGAGATAGGAAGCAGCATGAAGAGCGTTGGTGAGATCATGGCCATCGGGCGCACCTTCGAGGAGGCAATACAAAAGGGCCTCCGCATGATCGGACTGGGGATGCATGGTTTCGTCAGCAACCGAAACCTGAGCTTTAATGACATCGAAAAGGAGCTTTCACAACCCACAGACATGCGCATCTTCTCTATTGCCGAGGCTCTGGAGAAGGGTTTTGATGTTGACCGCATCTGGGAACTCACCAGAATTGACCGCTGGTTCCTTTACAAGCTTCAGAATATCAGCCATATCAAGAAAGAGCTTGAGAAATATGACTCCATGGAGAGTCTGCCCGACAGGGAGCTGCTTCACGCCAAGATAAACGGGTTCAGTGATTTCCAGATCGCACGGCATGTGCTGAAGTCAGAAAACAGGGCCATCAATGAAGCCATGCTCAGCGTCAGGCGACACAGGAGAAGCCGTGGAATTGTACCCTATGTCAAACAGATTGATACACTGGCGGCTGAGTATCCCGCCATGACCAATTATCTCTATCTCACTTACAGCGGGATGGAGCATGACATATGGTATGAAAATGACAAGCGCTCCGTGATAGTGCTTGGGTCAGGCGCTTACAGGATTGGCTCGAGCGTTGAGTTTGACTGGTGCTCGGTCAACGCCATCAACACCATCAGGAAAGAGGGTCTGCGCGGGGTGATGATCAACTACAACCCGGAGACTGTCAGCACCGACTATGACATGTGCGACAGGCTCTATTTCGACGAATTGTCGTTTGAAAGGGTTATGGATATCATTGACCTGGAGACGCCACGCGGAGTTATTCTCGCCATGGGCGGACAAATACCCAATAACCTGGCGATGAGGCTGCACCGGCAGGGCGTTCCGATACTGGGCACGCCGCCGGAGTCGATTGACCGTGCGGAGGACCGCCATAAGTTCTCCTCGATGTGTGACGCACTTGATATTGACCAGCCACGCTGGAAGGAGCTCCGGAGTTTCGAAGAAATCAACAAGTTCATTGAAGATATAGGATTCCCGGTGCTCATACGGCCTTCATATGTGCTCTCGGGTGCCGCGATGAACGTGGTTTCGAACAGCACCGAGCTGGTCCATTTCCTGGAACTTGCGGCCAGCGTTTCCAAGGAGCACCCGGTGGTGGTGTCTGAATTCATAGAGTATGCGAAGGAGATAGAGATTGATGCCGTGGCATCGGGCGGTGATATTGTGGCATATGCCATCAGTGAGCATGTTGAGTACGCCGGGGTACATTCGGGCGATGCCACCATTGTTTTCCCTCCGCAGAAAATTTATTTCGAGACGGTAAGGCGCATCAAGCGTATCACCCGCGAAATAGCCCGGGAGCTTAATATTTCGGGGCCATTTAACATTCAGTTCCTGGCACGTGAGAATGACATCAAAGTCATTGAATGCAACCTGCGAGCCAGCCGCAGCATGCCATTTGTCTCAAAGGTACTGAAGACCAATTTGATAGAGTTAGCCACAAGGGTAATGCTGGGGGTTCAGTGGGAGAAACCGCACAAGTCGGTTTTTGACCTTGATTATGTGGGGGTTAAGGCATCGCAGTTCAGTTTCTCGCGACTGGCCAAGGCTGACCCGGTGCTGGGAGTGGACATGGCTTCCACCGGTGAGGTGGGTTGCATTGGCGACAGCTTCCATGAGGCGCTGCTAAAGGCGATGTATTCGGTAGGTTACAGGATGCCGGTAAAGGCAGTGCTGATCTCATCAGGGCCTGCCAAATCGAAGGCCGATCTGCTGGAGGCTGTAAGGTTACTGGAAAAGCGGGGTTATAAGATCTTTGCCACGCGGGGCACCCAGCAGTTCCTTTCCAATGCCGGCATTGCCGCGAAGGTGGCGCACTGGCCGGACGAGGCGGCATCGCCAAATACAGTGGAGCTGATAAAACTGCGTGTGGTTGACCTGGTGATCAACATACCGAAGGACCTGTCGGCTACGGAGCTGAGCAATGATTACCAGATACGGCGCAGCGCGGTTGATTACAATATCCCGCTGATCACCAACGCGCGTCTGGCCTCGGCCTTCATCAATGCCTTCTGCAGCGTTCCCGAGAGCGAGATGGAGATCAAGGCATGGGATGAGTACTGATGAGGATTTGCGATTTGCGATTTGCGATTTGCGATTTTGCGATTTGGCCGTTGGGTATAAAGAAATGTAGATCAGATTAGATAATTAAAGTATGATAAGAATCCGCAGGGCGAATCCCGATGATGCACCTTCAATAATCTCATTCCAACAGGCGATGGCGATGGAAACCGAGGGAATGGAATTGCAAAATGATGTTCTGACCAGGGGCGTTATGGCCGTATTTAATGACTACTCTAAAGGTCAGTATTATGTAGCAGAAAATCAGGGCCTTGTGGTAGCATCGCTGATGATCACCTATGAGTGGAGCGACTGGCGCAATGCCAGTATCTGGTGGTTCCAGTCGGTCTATGTTATTCCTGAATACCGACGCAAAGGGATCTTCAGAATGATGTATGATCATGTAAAGAAGGAGGGCATGGAGTGCGGGATTGCCGGCCTGCGTCTCTACGTGGAGTCGGAAAATGTGCGCGCACAGAAGACCTACGAGGCGATGGGAATGAACGGAAACCACTACCGGACCTTCGAGTGGATGGTGTAACCGGAATCCCTCATGTGGTGGCTTTTAATACCTGTAATAATCTACTCCTCAGGACTTATGGTCCTGTGGGTAATCCTTGTCCGGCGCAGTGATGGTGCAAGCGCGGGAGATGCCGGTTTGTCAGAAGCAGGTGAGGGTGCGGCCGCCCGCAGTACCGGCCTTCCCGGGGTAAGTATTGTTGTTGCAGCGCGCAATGAGGAGAGGCATATAGAAACCCTCCTCGGGAGCCTGGTGAAGCAGGATTATCCGGATGGCCTTCTTGAGATAATAATTGTCAATGACAATTCAACTGACCGGACGCCGATAGCCGCAAGTGAATTTATCACGGCCGATAAGGATAAATCCGCTCATCGCATGAGGCTCATTTACAACCCTTTCTCAGGCAAGAAAAGGGCGGTGAGATACGGAATTGATAAATCATCGGGTGAGGTTATCCTGACTACTGACGCCGATTGTGTCGTCGGGCCGGAATGGGTGCGACGGCATGCCTCATGGTATATCAGCGGCGGACCGGATGTTGTTCTCGCCCCGGTTACACAGAGGCCGGCTGCCGGTTTCTGGCACAAATTCGGGGCTTATGAGTTTGCTGCGCTGCAGGCCATCACTGAGGCAACTGCGGTGGCGGGGCACCCGGTAATGTGCAATGCTGCCAACATGTCATTTCGCAGGGATGTTTACCTCCGGCATGCAGACAGTCTGCATCCTGACCTGGCGTCAGGTGATGACATGTTCCTGCTTCATGCCGTGATGCGTGACGGCGGTACTGTCAGGCATGAAAGCAGCAATGCGGCGGCGGCGGAGACCGCCGGAGCGGTCACGGCTGCGGCTCTGGTGCATCAGCGCGCCCGCTGGGCATCCAAGGCCGGCCGGTACCGTGACCCAGCCACCCTCACCCTCGCCGCAGCCACGGCGGCGTGCAACGCCGCCGTCGCCGCCGTCGCGGTTGCTGCATGCCTGTCTGTGGAATACCTGCTGCCGGCAGCTGTAATGTACGGCATCAAAGCCGTGCCCGATTACCTGCTGATTGCAGCGGAAATACGCAAGCGTGGAAATCGCGTCAGAACCCTGCAATTCCTTGCATCAGAGATCATTTATCCGTTTTATTTTATGATTGTAGCGGTGATGAGCCAAAGCCCCTCAGCAGGGCAATTCAGGGGACGATGAACTGCCCCGCCTCAGACCACAATACCAAATCGCCTGCTGGTCGCCAATCGCAAATCGCAAATCCTGCTAGTTTCCTTCCGCCAGCACCTTGATCCGCACCAGGCGGATCTCCTCCTCCTCAAACTCGCCGGCAAGCTCGCTGATAGCCTCCTCCAGGGAGCCACTCTCAGCCTCCTCCATGAAATATGAGTAGATATCCTGCTGACGGTCCTCGTCAATGACAGTATCCACATAATAATCAATGCTCAGCTTCGTACCGCTGCCCACAATTGCCTCTATCTCTGACAGCAGCTCATCATATTCAATGCCCTTGGCGTCGGCAATATCCTCGAACGGCATCTTGCGGTCAATGCTCTGAATAATGTAAACCTTGAGACCCGACTTGTTGACCACCGACTTTACAACCATATCCTGCGGCCTGATGATCTCCTTGTCAGCCACATAGTTTTTTATCACCTCCACAACTTCCTTGCCGTACCGCTGCGCCTTGCCGGCGCCGATGCCCGTGATGTTCTGCAGTTCCTCGAGGGTAACCGGGTACTGGATGGCCATCTCCTCAAGTGACGGATCCTGGAAGATGTTGTAAGGAGGCTGGCCGGCCTGCTTCGAAATCTTCTTTCTGAGATCCTTCAGAATACTCAGCAACTCCTCATCGGCAGCTGCAGTACGCGCACCAAAGGATGCCTCCTCGTCCTCAGAATCCGTATAGTCATGATCCTCATTGAGCATGAAGCTTTGGGGCTTTTCAAGGAATTCATGCCCCTTTGGCGTCAGGCCAAGCAGTCCGTAGTTCTCTATATCTTTGTTCAGCAGCTTGTTGATGAGAGCCTGCCGGATCACCATGTTCCAGAAACGCTCGTCCTTCTCCTCGTCTATACCGAATGTCTCAAGCTTATGGTGCTTGTACGACTTTATGGCAGAGTTCATGGTCCCGGCCAGGATCTTGGCAATATGGTCTGCCTTGTGTTTTTCCTTCACTGCCAGAACCGTCTCAAGCATGCTGACGACATAGTCCTGTCCCTCAAACTGGGTTTTGGGGTGCAGGCAGTTGTCACAGGCCTCACAGTTCTCCTGTTTGTATTCCTCGCCGAAATAATGAAGCAGGATACGGCGTCTGCAGGTTGATGACTCAGCATAGGAAACCGTCTCAAGGAGGAGTTGCTTGCCTATCTCCTGTTCCGCAATCGGCTTGCCCTGCATAAACTTCTCCAGCTTTACGATATCATCATAGCTGTAGTAGGCTATGCATCGTCCCTCGCCGCCGTCGCGTCCGGCGCGCCCTGTCTCCTGGTAATATCCCTCGAGGCTCTTGGGCATGTCAAAGTGAATGACGTACCTGACGTCGGGTTTGTCTATCCCCATTCCAAAGGCAATGGTGGCAACAATTACATCCACTTCCTCCATCAGGAACTTGTCCTGGTTCGAGGTTCGCGTCGGCGAGTCCATGCCTGCATGGTATGCAAGGGCCTTGATGTCATTGACCTTCAGAGTCTCGGCCAGTTCCTCCACTTTCTTGCGACTGAGGCAGTATATGATGCCTGATTTGCCGGGATTATTCTTTATGTATTTGATGATCTCGCGGGTGGCGTCCTGTTTTGCCTTCACCTCATAATAGAGGTTGGGTCTGTTGAAAGACGACTTGAATACCATTGCATCGGCAATGCCCAGGTTCTTGAGTATGTCATGCTGAACCTTCGGGGTTGCGGTGGCAGTAAGAGCAATAATGGGTGCGCGTGCAATAGTATCAATAATAGGTCTGATCCGGCGGTACTCAGGCCTGAAGTCGTGTCCCCATTCCGAGATGCAATGGGCCTCGTCAACGGCATAGAAGGAGACTTTCACGCTTCTGAGGAATTCTATGTTTTCCTCCTTGGTAAGTGACTCCGGCGCCACATAGAGAAGTTTTGTATTGCCCTGCAGTACATCCTGTTTTACTTTGGTGATAGCTGTCTTGGTAAGCGATGAATTAAGGAAATGCGCCACATCATCGGTGGTGTTGAAGTTACGCATGGCGTCAACCTGGTTCTTCATCAGAGCGATCAGCGGCGAGATTACCACAGCTGTGCCATCCATCATCACTGCAGGCAGCTGGTAGCAGAGTGACTTGCCACCGCCGGTGGGCATCAGCACAAAAGTGTCATTGCCTTCAAGAACGCTTTTAATAATATGTTCCTGGTTGCCCTTGAACATGTCAAACCCGAAATATCTCTTCAGATAGTCGTGTATGGAAGCATCAGTATGCATATGATAATTCCTCTCCCCCTGCTGTTAGACGATAAATAATTATATAACAAGTTACGTAAAGTTTATCCATCATGTTACCCTTAACTCAAATTTAACTTAAATAAAAATATATATCAAAAGTTTTTGTCAGCTGGGGAATAAATATCGTGCCGACGGTAAGTTACGGAGCAGGAAGCAGGGGGTATTGCTTTGAAACCTAAGTTTTATCTATCTTTACACGCTTCAACGATGGCGCCGATTATGGCCGGCAAAAGCAAACCAAAGAACAGGAACACGGATGGGGAGATGACCTTCCTCCAGCACCTTGAGGAGCTGAGATGGCACATCATAAGGGCACTGGTGGCTGTTGTGGCCGGGGCAATTGTGGCATTTGTGTTCAAGAATATAATCTTTGATCATATCATTCTTGCCCCGAACAATCCGGATTTTATTACAAACAGGCTTCTCTGCCGGCTGGCCGACCTGGTGCACGTCCCGGTACTCTGCATCAACCAGGATCCCGTCGAGCTGATCAGCATCAAGATGTCAGGTCAGTTCACCACACATATAAATATATCATTGGTGGCCGGATTGATACTGGCATTCCCTTATGTCTTCTGGGAGTTCTGGTCGTTCTTCCGGCCGGCCCTATATGAGAAAGAGCGGAAATATGCCCGCGGGGCCGTTACCATGGCTTCCCTTCTGTTCCTCACCGGTGTTCTCTTCGGTTACTTCATCATAACCCCGCTCTCAATCAACTTTCTCGGGACATACCGTGTCAGTGACGTGGTCACCAACCAGATCAACGTCACATCATATATCGGTTCAGTAACATCTGTGGCTCTCTCCGCCGGGGTGACCTTCGAGCTCCCTATCGTTGTCTTCTTCCTGTCCCGTATCGGGGTGGTGACACCTGAATTCATGAGGAAATACCGCCGGCATGCCATCGTCGTGGTACTGGTGGTTGCAGCAGTGATTACGCCTCCTGACGTTTTCAGTCTCATTCTTGTGACCATTCCGCTGCTTCTCCTTTATGAAGTTAGTATCTTTATAGCGGCCAGGGTCATAAAGCAGAGGGAGGCCGCCGACGCGGAGGAGGCGGCAGCGGAGGCAGCCGGGAGGAACGGATGAACCTGCAGCCAACTTACAGTGAAACTATGAAGCTCTATACAACAAATCTTGTCAAACGGTACAAGACACGGACAGTGGTAAACGAGGTCTCCGTTGAGGTTGAGCAGGGAGAAATAGTGGGTCTTCTCGGTCCCAACGGCGCCGGCAAAACCACCACGTTCTACATGATCGTGGGACTGATACGGCCGAACGGAGGCCAGATCTGGCTTGACAACACCCAGATAACCGACTTTCCGATGTATCGCAGGGCACGCCTCGGTATCGGCTACCTGGCACAGGAAGCCTCCGTCTTCCGCAAACTGAGCGTCGAAGACAACCTTATGGCTGTCATGGAGCTCTCTGACATGACCAGGCAGGAGAGGAAGGAGCGTCAGGAGTCACTCCTTGAGGAGTTCGGCCTGGCACGCATACGCAAGAGCCTCGGTATTCAACTTTCGGGAGGTGAACGCCGCCGTACGGAGATCGCCCGCGCCCTGGCCCTCAAACCTAACTTCATCCTCCTCGACGAACCCTTCGCCGGCGTTGACCCTATTGCAGTAGAGGACATCCAGATGATCGTCTCTCACCTGAAAGACAAGAACATAGGCATCCTGATAACCGACCATAACGTCCACGAAACCCTGTCCATCACTGACAGGGCCTACCTCCTGTTCGAGGGGAAGATACTCAAGCAGGGCACTGCTTCGCAGCTTGCTGATGATGAACAGGTAAGAAACGTTTACCTCGGTAAGAACTTCGAACTCAGGAGGTAAATTAATCCGGACCCTTTTGCAACTTCGTATTTTTTACTAATTTTGCACCACTTTTTGCGGATGTGTCGTAATTGGTAGCCGAGCAAGACTTAGGATCTTGTGCCTCAGGGCGTGGGGGTTCGAGTCCCTTCATCCGCACCAGACACCTGAACCGCTCTGACACTTCGCCTCATGGCGCAGGTTATGGCGGTTTTTAAATCGATAGTAAACTTTTACAAGATGAATGTCACCAGAGAGAACATTGACGCACTGAATGCAACGGTCAGGATTGATATTGCCAAAACCGACTATGAAGAGAAGGTTGAAAAGAAACTCAGGGAATACCGGAGAACAGCCAGTATAAAGGGATTCCGCCCCGGACACGTTCCTATCCAGATGATTAAGAAGATGTATGGAACCACCGTCCTCGTCGACGAGATCAACAACCTTGTATCGGAAAGTCTTTCTGAATACATTAAAAATGAGAAGCTTGACATCCTGGGTGACCCGATTCCGAAAAATGACGGTCACACATTTGACCCGGAGAAGTCGGATGAATTCAGTTTCACCTTCGAGCTTGGGCTGGCGCCCGAATTTGAGGTGAATCTTAACAAAAAGCAGAAGCTCACCCGCTACCTTATTGCACCTGACACAAAGATGATTGCCGATTACGTTGACAACTACTCCCGCAGGTACGGCCAGTTCATCACGGCCGGTGCAGCAGAGGAGAAGGACCTGCTTAAGGGTATCGTGGAGTCATCTGACGGATCGGTGAAAAATGATGCTGCCACCCTGTCAGTGGAGATGATAAAGGATGAGGAGGTAAAGAAGCATTTCCTTGGAAAGAAAGCCGGAGAGACCGTGGAATTCGAAATCCGTAAGGCATTCCCGAATGATTATGAGATTGCAGGCCTGCTCAAGAAACAGAAGGATGAGGTCAAAGACCTCCAGGGGAGCTACTCGATCCAGATAATGGAAGTATCCCGCTTTGTTCCGGCTGAAAACAACCAGGAGTTGTGGGACAAGGTTTACGGTGAGGGAACCGTGAAGTCAGCAACTGAGTTCGAGGCAAAGGTAACCGAAGAGATCAGGGAGTTCTTCAACCGTGAGACTGAATACAAGTTACGAACAGACGCCCGTGACCTGGCTCTGGGGAAAACCCCGTTCGAGCTGCCCGAGGATTTCCTCAAGAGATGGCTGCTAAGAGTCAATGAAAAAACTACCGCAGAGGATATAGAAAAGGATTTCGATCACTTCCGTGATGACCTCCGCTGGCAGCTGATAAAGAACAGGGTTGCAAAAGACAATGAGCTGAAGATCACCGATGAGGAGATCCTCGAAGAGGCAAAGGCTTTTACCCGTGCCCAGTTCTCCCAGTATGGCCTGCATTACGCTTCTGACGAGCAGATTACATCATTTGCCAGTGATTTCCTGAAGAAGGAGGAGGAGGCCCGCCGCATTGCAGAAAAAGTGCTTGACACAAGGGTGCTCGGCCTTCTGATTGACGCCGTCAAGGTAGATGAGAAGACGGTCACTCCCGAGGAATTCAACAAGCTCTTCGGCAATAAGTGAAACTTTAAAGCCTAATATTTCGTATATTTGGCATTCAATCAAAGTTTCATACCATGTCAGACATCAAGGATTTCAAAAAATACGCCGCTGACCGGTTCGGCATCAGCAGCATGACGATGCACCGTTTCATCTCGGCCAGCAACAGCTACATCTCCCCGACGATTATTGAGGAGCGCCAGCTGAACGTGGCATCTATGGACGTCTTCTCGCGTCTTATGATGGACCGTATCATCTTCCTGGGCCTGCCAATTGACGACTATGTGGCCAATATCATACAGGCTCAGCTGCTTTATCTTGACTCGGCTGATCCGGGCAAGGACATACAGATCTACCTCAACACACCCGGCGGTGCGGTACATGCAGGGCTGGGCATCTATGACACCATGCAGTACATCTCAGCCGACGTAGCCACCATATGCACCGGCATGGCCGCCTCGATGGGCGCAGTACTGCTTACGGCCGGTGCGAAGGGCAAACGCTCGGCACTCAAACACTCCCGCATTATGATCCATCAGCCGATGGGTGGCGCAGAGGGACAGGCATCAGACATCGAGATAGCCGTCAAGGAGATACTGAAGGCCAAACGGGAGCTCTATGAGATAATCGCGTTTCATACCGGCAAAACTGTTGAAAAGGTCGAAAAGGATTCAGACCGCGACTACTGGATGACTGCTGTAGAAGCGAAGGAATACGGTATGATTGACGAGGTACTGATCAGGAACAAAAGCTAATTTTTTCCACTAATGGATAAATGCTCCTTCTGCGGACGTACCAAGAAAGAGGCTAACCTTCTCATCGCCGGTCTTGAGGGCCATATATGCGATCATTGCATAGAGCAGGCTCATAATATTATGGTAGAGGAGCTGGGAGGCAAATCAAGCTTTAACCTTGACGGCATCAAACTCCGCAAGCCGGATGAGATAAAGAAGTTTCTCGATCAGTATGTCATCGGGCAGGACAGGGCAAAGAAGATCCTCTCGGTGGCTGTCTACAATCACTACAAGAGGCTGATGCAGAAGGCTGACAGTGATGATGTGGAGATTGAGAAATCGAACATCATCCTGGTTGGTGAGACCGGTACCGGCAAGACACTGCTGGCGCGCACAATCGCCCGCATGCTTCATGTCCCCTTCACAATCGTTGATGCCACCGTCCTGACAGAGGCAGGTTATGTTGGTGAGGACATCGAGAGCCTGCTTACCAGCCTGCTTCAGAATGCCGACTATGATGTCAAGGCCGCAGAGAAAGGAATAGTGTTCATTGACGAGCTTGACAAGATAGCCCGCAAGGGCGATAATCCCTCAATCACCCGTGACGTATCAGGTGAGGGTGTTCAGCAGGGTCTGCTCAAGCTCCTCGAAGGATCGGTTGTGAACGTGCCCCCGCAGGGTGGCAGGAAACACCCCGAGCAGAAGATGATACCGGTTGATACCAGGAATATCCTCTTCATCTGCGGAGGCGCCTTCGAGGGGATAGAGAAGAAGATAGCCCACAGGCTCAACACCACCGTGGTGGGATACACTGCCAGCCGCTCACGTGACCATTATGACAAGGATGACCTGCTGAAGTACATCGCACCCCAGGATCTGCGTGCTTATGGTCTCATACCGGAGATCATCGGCCGTCTGCCGGTGCTGACCCACCTCTCTCCCCTTGACCGTAAAGCGCTGAGAGCCATTCTCACCGAGCCTAAGAATGCTATCACAAAACAGTATGTCAAGCTGTTTGCCATGGACGGTATCGAGCTCACCTTTACCCCCGAGGCCCTTGACTACATTGTCGACAAGGCCGTGGAGTTCAGGCTGGGTGCAAGAGGCCTGCGTGCCATCTGCGAAGCCATCATGATGGATGCCATGTTCGAGCTGCCATCCGGCGATGTGAAGGAGTTTACAGTTACCACCGAATATGCAGCCCATAAGCTCGACAGGGTGGACATGAAGGTGCTCAAGGCATCGTAATCCGCGAAAAATAAAAAAAAGAATCCCGGTCCGCCAGATGGCTCGCCGGGATTTCTTTTTAACCTGACCGTTTCACAGTTCCGCGAAACTGCGCGGGTCAGTGCAGATCATTGATTGCCCTGGTATTTCGGATGCCAGTAACGCAACGTTATCTCCCTGGTCTCATCTCCTCTCGAGAGGGTGGCCAGTGCATCACATTCACCAGTGCCATAATCGAGCACGAAAGGCTCTATGCCCTCCACGTCAAATCCGATGGTTCCGGTGACAAGGAACCTGCAGGCTGCAGTCCACTCAAGCGGACTGGTTATTGTCAGAGCAAATGTCTTTCCGTCGAGGTTCGTTCCCGCTGACATACCGGTTATCAGGCACCTGTCGTCCCATGGATTCCATGTACCGTATCCGGCAATATACTCTCGCTGGCGGGTGAACTCACGGGTGATGACCTTGCTGTCAGGGAATGTTATCTTACCCCCAGCGAGGCTGACCCCGAAAACAACATTCTGGTTGTTGTTTGGACCGAGGTTTTCAATTGAAAAGGTCCCCTCCACCTTTGCTCCGTTTACATAATAATTGTCAAATGTAAGAACCCGCTCCGTCCCGGTGGTGCCCCTCGGGCCCGAAAGGGTGATCAGGATCTTTCCGCTTCGCTCAATGTCAAACAATCCGGTACACCCGGTGCCGTAGTCGATAACAATATTTCTCGGGAAGAACTCGTCGCCCGGGGAGTTGATTGTAATCAGCGGACAACTGTCAAGGACATAGGCTGATTTTTCCCCCGCCTCGGCAAATACAGTGGCTATCTCCAGTGATGCAAACGCATCATCATAGAGAGCCTCGCTCAGTGCCACGTCATCAGCAGCGTCAGTGGATTTTGTGTCAATCGGGTCCGATTTGCTGCAAGATGTCATTATCAGCCCCGTAAGGGCTGTGAACAGGATTAGTGTCTTGATTTTCATAAGCAGAATCTGTTAAATGTTCAATTGGTGTTTGTATTGCTTTGACAGTACAAAACACCCACGGTTTAACGGATGAGCCAAAGAAAAGTTACCTGCGCCTGAGGTAGGTGGTATAGGAAAAGCTGATCTCAGAAGGGTCTTCCGAAAGGAAATCCTCCTGTTCCGAAACATACCATTCATCCGGACTTATCTCCGGGAAGAAGGTGTCAGCCTGGTACTCCCAGTGGATATGAGTCACCATCAGTCTGTCAGCCAGTGGCAGGAACTGTCTGTAGACAGATCCGCCTCCCATGATGAATATTTCCCTGCCGGGATCACAGAGGCTCAGCGCCTCATCAATTGACCGTGCTGTCTCAGCGCAGTTGAAGCAGTCGAGCTCATTGTCGGTAAGGACTATATTCTTCCTGCCTGTGAGCGGTTTGTTCGGGAGTGATTCCCACGTCTTCTTGCCCATGATAAGGCAATGGCCCATGGTAATATCCTTAAATCTCCGGAGGTCACCCGGGATGTGTGCCAGCAGGCTGTTGTTGTATCCGATGCCGTTGTTGCGGTCAGTTGCTACTATAATAGTGATCATTTCATACAGATATATCGCCTTTTATGGCGGGGTGCGGATCATATTCCGAAAGGGAGAAGTCAGCGTAAGTGAAACCGAGGATATCCCTTACATCAGGATTCAGGCTCATAACCGGAAGTCTGCGCGGATCACGGGTGAGCTGCAGCTTTACCTGGTCAATATGATTGAGGTATATATGCGCATCGCCCAGGGTGTGAATAAACTCACCCGGCCTGTAGCCGGTCACCTGCGCCATCATCATGGTGAGCAGCGAATAGGAAGCTATGTTAAAGGGTACGCCAAGGAAGATGTCTGCGCTGCGCTGGTAGAGCTGGCATGAGAGTCTGTCGCCGGCCACATAGAACTGGAACAGAATATGGCAGGGCGGAAGGGCCATTTTTTCTATCTCCCCGACATTCCAGGCTGAGATGATATGTCTTCGTGAGTCGGGATTGTTCTTCAGTGATGTGACCACTGTCTTTACCTGGTCAATGGTTCTGCCGTCAGTTACAGGCCATGATCGCCACTGATAGCCGTAGATGGGGCCAAGATTACCGTCAGCGTCAGCCCACTCATTCCATATTCTGACCCCGTTTTCCTGAAGGTAACGCACGTTTGTGCTTCCGCTGAGGAACCATAACAGTTCATGGATGATTGATTTCAGGTGCAGCTTCTTGGTGGTCATCAGCGGAAACCGTTCGGCGAGATCAAAGCGCATCTGGTAGCCGAAGGTGCTTACCGTGCCGGTGCCTGTCCGGTCTCTCTTCTCAATGCCATGTTCCATGACATGGCTCAACAGGTCAAGGTATTGTTTCATAGAATGCCGCCCTCTTTATCTGACTGAAGGAGTGATCTTTGCCACCCATCCTCCACCGGGAGCCAGGGTGAGAGTGATCTTTTCTCCGGCAGCAGCCCTGCGTGTGACATGTTTGTAATCTTCTCCGTGCCTGTCAGCGTTAATTCCATCAGAAAATATCTCCATGCTGTATTCGCCGGAAGGCAGGAACGAAAGGTCAACCTCCGTCGCGAACGGTTTCCAGTCATTCATTGCGGCCAGGTACCAGACAGTGCCGTGCCTGCGTGCTATGACAATGTTGTCACCCTTCCTGGCCTCAACCACCCTGGTTTCATCCCAGGTGACCGGTACACCGGCAATGAAGGAGGTGCACTCCTGGTTGCGCTTATAGTTTGAGGGGCTGTCAGCGAGCATCTGCAGGGGACTCTCGAAGACCACGTACATAGCCATCTGGTGCACCCTGGTGCCCTGGCTGGCCGGCCTGTAGTATATCGGCTTGAAGTCGCGCTGCTGCATGTTGACCATAGCTCCCGGGGTATAGTCCATCGGGCCGGCGACCATGCGGGTAAACGGCAGGGTCAGGTCATGTTCCGGGTTGCAATCAGCGCTCCACTTGTCGTTCTCCAGTCCCTTGACTCCCTCGCGGGTGATTACATTGGGCCATGTGCGTTCCATCCCGTCAGGCTTGTAAGACCCGTGGAAATCAACCAGCATCTTATGCCGGGCAGCTTTCTCAGCCACCTCATAATAATAGTTGACCATCCACTGGTCGTCGCGCTGCATGAAATCGACCTTGATCCCCTTCACTCCCCACTTCTCAAATTGTGCCAGGGCTTCATCAATCCTGTCATGAAAGGTTTTCCATACAACCCACAGAATGATTCCGACGTTTTTAGATGCGGCATATTCGCACAGCTCACCAACGTTAAATCCCGGGGCCTGCTCCAGAACATCTCCCAGTTTGTACCATCCCTCGTCGAGGATGACGTATTCAATACCGTTCTCCGATGCAAAATCTATATAGTACCTGTATGTATCATTGTTGAGTCCGGCCCTGAAATCAACCCCGTAAATATTGTTTGCGTTGTACCAGTCCCATGCCACCTTTCCGGGTTTGACCCAGCTGAAGTCAGCTCCCGGTGCCGGGGGAGCTCCCAGCCTGTAGACCATCTCGCTCTCAACCAGGCCGGCGTCATCAGGGGTGATGATGAACAGGCGCCACGGGTAAGTGCGTGTGCCCGATGTCACTGCAAGGTAGTCTTCGCGCCCGGTCACATAAACGTTGCGGTCATTGTGCGCTTTCACTGCAGCAGGGTATGCGGGAAGCACCCCCTTCACGCCCCCGCGGCCGTCTCCGTTTATCCACAGGCCCGGGTAGTCATGTATGTCAGCCTCGCTGAGGAGGATGTTTATCGGGCCGGAGGTAAAGAGCGCCGGCAGGCTGGCCAGGTGTTTCGGGCCGATGGTATCCATGGATGCGGGGAAGAAGGTGCATTCATTATGTGACATGAAGCCCTTTTCCAGCGGCCAAAAGGCTCCGGCTCCGCCGGGAAGCGAAAAGGCGAACCGTTCATCCCTTACTTTGACGGTTCCCTTCATTGCCGATTTGAATCTGTATGCCACACCGTCATCATAAACGCGTAACTCGATTGATGATCCGCCCCTGAAGCGAAGTTCAAGTGCGTTGAAGATGTCAGGCACCCGGCTGTTTTTATGGGGCACCACAGGAACCAGAATATTGTTCACTGATGAGGTGACAGCCTTTGCTATGGCCGGGCGTTGTCCGGGAATGGTCACCCCTTCCAGTTGCAGTTCGGGCGACAGCCCGGTGATTATCTCTTTATTTTCATAACTGACGGTGAGGTTAATCCCCGTGGTGGTCTCCGCCGAGAGTGTGATCTTCCCGTCGGGTGATTTAACCTTGTACTCCTTTGACAGCAGGGGCACCGGTATCAGCAGCCCTGCTGCAATCAAAATCCTTAAAATCTTCATTTCTCCCTGATTAATTATCCTTGTCCTTTCCTTCTTGCCATCTCGTCGCGGATGGCTGCTGCCTGCTCATAATCCTCCCGGCCGATTGCATCGGAGAGCATATCCTTAAGCTCATCCACTGAGAATTCGCTGTATTCGCTGCTCACGGGCTGTTTTTTCTCCTTCGGCGGTTCCGCCTGTTTCTTCTGTTCTTCCTCGGTGGTGGCACTCATGACAATGCCGGCCTCATTCAGAATCTGAGGTTCAATGAATATCGGGCATTCAAACCTCAGTGCCAGTGCCACAGCGTCAGAGGTGCGTGAGTCAATGTGAAAGCGCCTTTCACCGTCAGTGCATACGATCTCAGAATAGAATATCCCTTCGCGGAGCCGGTTGATGAGCACCTGTTCCACCGTGACGCCGCATGCTTCGGCAAAGCTGCGGAAGAGGTCATGTGTCAGCGGTCTTGGGGGCTCCAGGTTTTCAAGTTTGATGACTATGGCCTGAGCCTCAAACCCCCCGATAATTATAGGTATCCGCCGTTCCCCGTTTTCCTCCGCCAGTATAAGGGCATAGGCGCCTGACTGCGTCTGGCTGTATGAAATGCCTATAACCTTCAGACGAATGAGCTTATTCTGCATAGTTTACCAGATTTTCTGCCTGACAGGCCGATATGACAAATATAAATAATATGAATCTTTATCTCCTCCCCTTCCCGATTTTTTATCCACATCATATTGGTGATAAATTAATGTCACCGGTTTGCAGATAAGTTAATTTTTATATCTTTGCAGTCCGAAAAACTAAGATCCGGCGGGGCCTGCAGAAGTGTCATGCACAGAGGAGCATGTCCGCCTCACGGAGTAATATAAGAGAGATTGAAAATGTACGCAATCGTTGAAATTGCCGGTCAGCAGTTCAAGGTAGAAGAGGGACAGAAGATATATGTTCACCGTCTTGATGCAGCTGAAGGCGACAGTGTAGAGTTTGAAAAAGTTCTTCTTACAGACAATGACGGTGCAGTCATCGTGGGTGAACCCCTTGTTCCCAATACTGTTATTGAGGGTAAGGTTCTCGGCCATGCAAGAGGAGACAAAGTCATCATCTTCAAGAAGAAGAGAAGGAAGGGTTATCAGAAGAGGACCGGTCACCGTCAGGATTTCACACAGGTGGAGATACTGAGCATCGGCCCGGCCGGTGAGCCCAGGAAGAAAGCCGCACCGAAGGCAGAAAAGAAAGCAGCCGAAGCGCCCGCAACAGAAGAGGTGAAGGCAGAGGTGAAGAAGGCTCCGGCAAAAAAAGCCGCTGCCGTTAAGGAAACGGCCGAGAAGAAGGAAACCGTAAAGAAGGCTCCGGCAAAAAGCACAAAGAAACCGGCGAAGGAATAACCGATAAACAGTAAAAAGAAAACGATATGGCACACAAGAAAGGTGTAGGCAGTTCACGTAACGGCCGCGATTCAGAAAGCAAAAGGCTTGGTGTCAAGCTCTTCGGAGGACAGACAGTAAAGGCAGGCAGCATAATCGTTCGCCAGCGTGGCACCACCCATAATCCCGGTGAAAACGTCGGGCTCGGCAAGGATCATACCCTCTTTGCCCTCGTCGACGGAACCGTTGAGTTCAAAAAGAAGCGCGACAACAAATCTTACGTCTCGGTTAAACCCGTGGCTGAATAGGATACTGATAACTTACAGGAACTCCTGAAAAATACGCTGAGGCGCATATTTTCAGGAGTTTTTGTTTTAATTTTACCCCGCTTATCATCAAAAATCCTTCCGTTATGTTAACCATCAACCTGATTCGTGAACAATCGTCGTTCGTCATTGAACGGCTCAAAGTCAAGAACTTTGATGCCACAGAGATAGTACAGCATGTGCTTGATCTTGACCGCCGCCGGCGCGAGCTGCAGGCTGAGAGTGATTCCATCCAGGCTGAGCTTAACACCCTGTCACGTGAGATTGGTGCCATGATGAAGGAAGGGCGGAGGGATGAGGCTGACGCTGCCCGTCAGGGCATCGGCGCCATGAAGGGCAAGCAGAAGCAGCTGGCAGACACCCTGGAAGTGGTATCAGGCGAGATGCAAACCGAACTGGTCAGGCTGCCCAACCTGCCCCACGCCCTGGTAGCCCCGGGAAAAAGCGCCGAAGATAACGTAGTGGTACGCAGCGGTGGCGCCATTCCTCATCTGTACGAAGGCGCAGTGCCCCACTGGGACCTGATAAAGAAATATGACATCATAGACTTTGACCTGGGGATCAAGATCACCGGTGCCGGGTTTCCCGTATACAAAGGAAAGGGAGCAAAACTCCAGAGATCACTGATAAACTTCTTCCTCGACGAGGGAGAAAAGGCAGGATACCGTGAGATAGAACCGCCGATAGTGGTCAATGAGGACTCGGGCTTCGGCACAGGCCAGCTGCCCGACAAGGAGGGACAGATGTACCATGTGGGCATTGACAACCTTTACATGATCCCCACAGCCGAGGTGCCAATAACAAACATATACCGCGACGTGATCCTTGATGCAGCTGTTATGCCGGTGAAGAACATGGGATACACTCCGTGCTTCCGCCGCGAGGCAGGCTCGT
>LAHR01000996.1_pt1 | contig 54996 bp, 48 predicted proteins | sample 329641 | NCBI WGS metagenome assembly LAHR01 (sample SAMN03275701, study PRJNA271635) | activated sludge metagenome | isolation source: Sample C-3 Sludge from acetogenic chamber (third chamber) of Anaerobic...
TACGACCACCTGCCCGAGCAGGCCTTCTACATGGTCGGCTCCATCGACGAAGCCGTCGAGAAAGCCGGCAAGATGAAAGCTGCCTGACAAACCACGATAGGTGAGACGAGATGGCCATGAGCGTGCACTGTGACATCGTCAGCGCCGAGGAAAACCTGTTCTCGGGACTGGTTGAGCAGGTCATTGCGGCCGGTACCGAGGGCGACCTCGGCATCCTGCCCGGTCACGCCCCCCTGCTGACGGCCCTGCAGCCCGGGCCGGTGCGCGTCATCAAGCAAGGTGGCGAGCAGGAGGTCATCTATGTCTCCGGCGGTTTCCTGGAAGTGCAACCGAATGTGGTGACCGTACTGGCCGACACCGCCGTGCGTGCCCATGACCTCGACGAAGCCGCTGCCATCGAGGCCCAGAAGGCTGCCGAACAGGCGCTGGCCAACAAGGCCGGGGATTTCGACTACTCCCAGGCAGCCGCCCAGCTGGCCGCCGCCGCCGCCCAGCTGCGTGCCATCCAGCAGCTGCGCAAGAAGCTCGGCCAGTAAACCCGGCCGGGTATCCCGAGGCGGCCCACCGGCCGCCTTTTTTGTGGGCGGCCGGTACCGCCGGCCTTTCTTTATGGCAGGGCGGGAATCGTTCACAATAGCGCCAACCGTCCCCCCGCCCGTAAGGCGCATCCCGATGAGAAGGCAACGGTGAAACTCGACATCGTCATCCTGGCCGCCGGCCAGGGCACGCGCATGCAGTCGGCACTGCCGAAGGTGCTGCACCCGATTGGCGGCCGCCCCATGCTGGCACACGTGATCGCCACGGCCCGCGCGCTGCAGCCGGAGGGCATCCATGTGGTGGTGGGCCACGGTGCCGGTGCGGTACGCAGCGCCTTGGGCGCCGACGACATCCGCTGGGTCACGCAGGCCGAGCAGCTCGGTACCGGTCATGCCGTGGCGCAGGCCCTCGATGGCCTGCAACCCGATGCCCGCGCGCTGGTGCTGTACGGTGATGTCCCGCTGGTGCCGCTGGACGAGTTGCAGCAGCTGCTGCAGAAAGCCGGCAGCCAGGCACTGGGCCTGCTGACGGCCTGCCCGGCAGACGCCACCGGTTACGGGCGCATCCTGCGTGACAGCGAAGGCTTGGTCACCGGCATTGTCGAACACAAGGATGCCAGCGAGGCGCAACGCCGCATCGGCGAGGTCAATACCGGCATCCTCACGGCCACCGTGGCGGATTTGCGCGGCTGGTTGCCGGTGCTGCGCAACGACAACCGCCAGCGCGAGTACTACCTGACTGACACCGTGGCGATGGCCGTGGCCGATGGCGTGCCGGTGATCGCCCAGCTGACCACGCGTGCGATGGAAGTGCAGGGCGTCAATGACCGGCGCCAGCAGGCCGAACAGGAGCGTCACTTCCAGCGCCAGCAGGCCGCACGGCTGATGCAGGCCGGCGTTACCCTGCTCGACCCGGAACGCTTCGACCTGCGCGGTCGCCTCAGTGCCGGGCACGATGTGGTGATCGACGTGAATTGCGTGTTCGAAGGCGAGGTGGTGCTCGGTGATCGCGTGCACATCGGCCCCGGCTGTGTGCTGAAGGACTGCGTGCTGGGTGACGACAGCCGTGTGCAGGCCAACAGCGTGATCGAAGGCGCCCGGATCGGCCGTGAGGTTGCCATCGGCCCGTTTGCCCGCCTGCGTCCCGGCACCCGCCTTGCCGACGGGGTACGCATCGGCAATTTCGTCGAAACCAAGAACGCCGATTTCGGCAGCCACAGCAAGGCCAGCCACCTCAGCTACATTGGCGACGCCAGCGTGGGGCGTGATGCCAACATCGGCGCCGGCACCATCACCTGCAATTACGACGGCGTGCGCAAATCAAAAACCACCATCGGTGAGGGGGCCTTCATCGGTTCGAACACGGCCCTGGTGGCCCCGGTGACGGTCGGCGACCATGCCACCGTCGGTGCCGGTTCCACCATCACCCGCGACGTACCCGACAGCCAGCTCGGCATCGCGCGCGGCAAGCAGCGCAACATCGAAGGCTGGCAACGCAAGCAACCGGAGCAGGACTGAACCATGTGTGGGATTGTGGCCGCGAGCGCGCGGCGTGATGTGGCCGGCATCCTGCTGGAAGGCCTGAAGCGGCTGGAATACCGAGGCTACGATTCGGCCGGCATGGCGGTGGTCGATGCTGCCGGCCACATCGGTGTCTACCGCCGGCCCGGCAAGGTGATCAACCTGCAGACCATGCTGTCGGCCCACCCGCTGGCGGGACACTGCGGCATTGCCCACACGCGCTGGGCCACCCACGGCAAACCCGATGAGCGCAATGCCCACCCGCACACCTCCGGCGACGGCATCGCCCTGGTGCACAACGGCATCATCGAGAACTACGAAAGCCTGCGCCAGCAGCTGCAGGCGCAGGGCTACGGCTTTTCCTCGGATACCGACACCGAAACCATCGTGCACCTGATCCATGCTGAGAAGCAGCAGGGTGCCTCGCTGCTGGATGCCGTGCGCCGCACGGTGGCGCAACTCGACGGGGCTTACGCCATCGCGGTGGTCAGTGCCGATGAGCCGGGTGTCATCGTCGGCGCGCGCAAGGGCAGCCCGCTGGTGCTGGGCGTGGGCATCGGCGAGCATTTCCTCGCCTCCGACCCGCTGGCCCTGCGGCAGGTCACCGACAGCTTTGCCTACCTGGCCGAAGGCGACCTGATCGCCATCACCACGGATGCGGTGTACATCGAGGATGCGGACGGCAATGCCGTCGAGCGTCCGGTGCAACGCCTGCATGAAGGCATTGCCAGTGCCGACAAGGGCGATTACCGCCACTACATGCTGAAGGAAATCTTCGAGCAGCCGGATGTCATCCGTGCCACCCTGGAAGGCCGCGTCACCCGCCAGCACGTGCTGGCCGGCATCTTCGGCAGCGAAGCGCCCGAGGTGCTCGCCCGCGTGCGGCAGGTGCACATCGTGGCCTGCGGCACCAGCTACCACACCGGCCTCATCACCCGTTACTGGATGGAAGCCATCGCCGGCATCCCCTGCCAGGTCGAGGTGGCCAGCGAATACCGCTACCGTACCGTGGTGGTGCCACCGGATACGCTGTTCGTCAGCGTGTCGCAGTCCGGTGAAACCGCCGACACACTGGCGGCATTGCGCTGGGCAAGCGGTGCCGGCTACCTGGCCACGCTTGCCATCGTCAACGTGCCGGAAAGCTCGCTGTGCCGCGAATCGGATTTCGTGCTGATGACGCGTGCCGGCGCCGAAATCGGCGTGGCATCCACCAAGGCCTTCACCACGCAGCTGATCGCGCTGTTCCTGCTCACGCTGCGGCTGGGGGTCTTGCGTGGCGTGATCGATGCCGGGCGCGAGCAGCAGCTGGTCAGCAGCCTGCGCGAACTGCCGGAGGTGATCGAGGCCACGCTGCGCCTCGACGGCCGCATCAAGCAATTGTCGGAAGCCCTGGCCGAAAAGCAGCATGCGCTGTTCCTCGGCCGTGGCGTGCAGTACCCGGTAGCGCTCGAAGGTGCACTGAAGCTGAAGGAAATCTCCTACATCCACGCCGAGGCCTACCCCGCCGGTGAGCTCAAGCACGGCCCGCTGGCGCTGGTGGATGCCGAGATGCCGGTGATCGCGGTAGCACCGAATGACCAGTTGCTGGAAAAACTGCGCTCCAACCTGCAGGAAGTGCATGCCCGCGGCGGCCAGCTGTTCGTGTTTGCCGATGCCCGCATCGCCTTCGCGCCCAGCGATGGCCTGGTGGTGATCCCGGTGCCGCATGTCGACGAGGTGCTGGCACCGATCGTCTACACCGTACCGCTGCAGCTGCTGGCCTACCACGCGGCCGTGCTGAAGGGCACCGATGTCGACCAGCCGCGCAACCTCGCCAAGTCCGTGACCGTGGAATGACGGCCGTAGCGCGGCGGCAGCACGGCAAGGCAGGCTGAACGATGGACGTCAGTCACCTGCTGGACGGCCTCAACGAGGCGCAGCGCCAGGCCGTCACCGCAGCCGACGGCCACCTGCTGGTGCTGGCCGGGGCGGGCAGCGGCAAGACCCGCGTGCTGGTACACCGTATCGCCTGGCTGATGGCGCTGGAAGGCTGCTCGGCCTGGAACATCCTCGCCGTGACCTTCACCAACAAGGCCGCACGCGAGATGCGCCAGCGCATCCAGGCCATTGCCGGCGAAGCGGCCGAGCGCGGCATGTGGGTGGGCACCTTCCATGGTCTGGCGCACCGTTTGCTGAAGACGCACTGGCGCGAGGCCAACCTGCCGGAAAACTTCCAGGTCCTCGACAGCGACGACCAGCTGCGCCTGGTCAAGCGCGTCACCCGCGAACTCGGCCTGGACGAGGCGCAGTGGCCGCCGCGGCAGGCGCAGTGGTTCATCAATGCCTGCAAGGACGAGGGTCGCCGGGCCGCACACCTCGAGCCTGGCCGTGACCCGGTACAACGCACCCTGCAGCGCCTCTACGAGCGCTATGAGCAGCAGTGCGAACAAGGCGGCCTGGTGGACTTCGGCGAGTTGCTGCTGCGCTCGCACGAGCTGTGGCTCAACCACCCGGAAGTGCTGGCGCATTACCGCCAGCGTTTCCGCCAGGTGCTGGTGGACGAATTCCAGGACACCAATACCATCCAGTATGCCTGGCTGCGCCTGCTGGCCGGCACCACGGCACACGTCACCGCCGTCGGTGACGATGACCAGTCGATTTACGGCTGGCGCGGCGCGCGCATCGAGAACATCCACAACTTCCAGCAGGATTTCCCCGGTACGGTGCTGGTGCGGCTGGAGCAGAACTACCGCTCCACGCAAACCATCCTGAAGGCCGCCAACGCACTGATTGCGCGCAACAGCGGCCGCCTCGGCAAGAACCTCTGGAGCGACGGTGACGAGGGCGATCCGGTCACCCTGTATGCCGCCTTCAACGAGCTCGACGAGGCACGCTATGTGCTGGAAAGCATCCAGCAACACCTGGCACAGGGACGGCGCCGCAGCGATTGCGCCATCCTGTACCGCTCCAACGCGCAGTCGCGGGTGCTGGAAGAGGCGCTGCTGCGTGCCGGCATGCCCTACCGCGTCTACGGCGGCCAGCGCTTCTACGAACGGCTGGAAATCCGCAATGCGCTCGGCTACCTGCGCCTGATTGCACACCGCCATGACGATGCCGCCTTCGAGCGCGTGGTCAACATCCCGCCGCGCGGCATCGGCAACAAGACCCTGGAAGCCCTGCGCAACACGGCACGCGATCGCCACCTGCCGCTGTGGGAGGCTTCCCGCCAGCTGCTGGCCGGCAATGGCCTGCCGCCGCGTGCGGCCGCGGCCGTGCAGGGTTTCCTCGACCTCATCGAGGCGCTGGACCGCGATACGCGGGAGCTGCCGCTGTTCGAGCAGGCCGAGCACGTGATCGACCTGAGTGGCCTGGTCGACTTCCACCTGGCCGAAAAAGGCGAGCGCGGCGAAGCGCGCAAGGAGAACCTCGAGGAACTGGTGTCCGCCTGCCGCGCCTTTGATCCCGAAGACGACGAACAGCCCGCGCTGCCGCAGTTCCTCGCCAGCGCGGCACTCGATGCCGGCGAGCAGCAGGCCAGCGAATTCGAGGACAGCGTGCAGATGATGACGCTGCACTCGGCCAAGGGGCTGGAGTTCCTCGTGGTGTTCATCACCGGCCTGGAGGAAGGCCTGTTCCCGCACGAGCGCTCGGCCGAGGAACCCGGCCGTCTCGAGGAAGAACGCCGCCTGTGCTATGTCGGCATGACGCGTGCGATGCAGCAGCTGACGCTCAGTTATGCCGAAGTGCGGCGCCTGCACGGCCAGGAAACCTTCAATGCACCGTCGCGCTTCCTGCGCGAGATCCCGGCCGGCCTGTTGCACGAGGTGCGGCTGAAGTCGCAGGTGGTCCGCCCGGCGGCACTCACGCCGGTACCGCAGGCAGCCGGCGGTTTTGGCCTGGGCCAGCATGTCAGCCACCCGAAGTTCGGCGAGGGCGTCATTACCTGCCTAGAGGGGCAGGGGGCGCATGCGCGCGTTCAGGTAAACTTTGCCGCTGCCGGCAGCAAGTGGCTGGTGCTGCAATTTGCCAAACTGGAAGCCATTCCCTGACCAAGGAAACCGCCATGAAACACCTCCTGCTTTCCCTGCTCGCCGTCCTGCTGGCGGCCTGTGGCCAGCCTGCGCAGCAGGCCACCAGCGGCAGCACCGCCGCGCCGTCACAGCAGGCCTACCGCTGGAAGCTGGTCACCAGCTGGCCGAAGCACTACCCCGGCCTTGGCACCGGCCCGGAGTATTTTGCGCAGCAGGTCGAGGCGATGAGTGGCGGCCGCCTGACGATCCATGTCTACGGCGCCAACGAACTGGTGCCCGCGCTGGAGGTGTTCGATGCCGTGTCGAACGGCACGGCCGAGATGGGCCACAGCGGCGCCTATTTCTGGAAGGGCAAGGTGCCGGCGGCGGTGTTCTTCACCTCGGTGCCGTTCGGCCTGACCGCACAGGAGATGAACGGCTGGCTCTACCACGGCGGTGGCCTGGCGCTGTGGGAGGAGGCCTATGCACCGTTCAACCTGATCCCGATGGCCGGCGGCAATGCCGGCGTGCAGATGGCCGGCTGGTTCAACCGCGAAATCCATTCGCCGGCCGACCTCAAGGGCCTGAAGATGCGCATCCCGGGCCTGGGCGGCGAAGTGTGGAGCCGTGTCGGCGGCGAAGCGGTGACGATTGCCGGCGGTGAGCTGTTCACCGCACTGCAGACCGGCGTGATCGATGCCACCGAATGGGTCGGCCCGTGGAACGACCTCGCCTTCGGCCTGCACAAGGTGGCGAAGTACTACTACTACCCGGGCTGGCACGAGCCGGGCTCCACGCTGGAACTGGTGGTGAACAAGACCGCATTCGAAGCGCTGCCGGCGGATTTGCAGGCCATCGTGCGCAATGCCGCGCGCGCCATGAACCAGAACATGCTCGATGAGTACACCGCGCGCAACAATGCGGCCCTGCAGGAACTGGTGCAGCAGCATGGCGTGCAGCTGCGCCGGCTGCCGGATGATGTGCTGGCAAAACTGCGCGAGGCTTCGGCGCAGGTGATGGCCGAGCAGGCGGCAGGCGACCCGCTGGTGAAAAAGGTGCATGCGTCCTACAGCAGCTATGCCCGCAATGTGCAGGCCTGGCACCGCGTGTCGGAGCAGGCCTACATCAACGCCCGGGAAGCGCCATGAACAAGCTGCCGGCACGCTGGTTCCCGCTGGTGTTTGCGCTGCTGATGGCGGGCATGATGGCGCTGTTCATGTCGGGCCTGCTGACGGCGGTCAATACCGGCGTCGACGCCGGCTTCCCGGCGCGCTGGCTGCATGCCTTCGTGATCGCCTGGCCGATTGCCGTGCCGGTGTCGTACTTCAGTGCGCCGCTGGTGCGCCGCCTGGTGGCGCAGCTGGTACAGGCCTAGCGCCGCAGCTGCCGGCACCGCAGGCACAAAAAACCGCGCGTGCGGGTTTTTTGCCGTGTGGGCAGCACTTACTGCGCGATGGCGCGGGTGCGGCCGTTGTCGTCCACTGCCACGAACACGAAGGTACCCTCGGTGACCTTGACCTGGCGCGACTGGTCGCCGGGCGGGAACATCCACACCTCGACCTCGACCTGGATCGAGCTGCGGCCGACATGCGCCACCCGCGTATAGCAGCTCACCACCGCGCCCACCGGCACCGGCACCATGAAGCTCATCTTGTCGATGGCCACCGTCACCACGCGCCCCTTGGCGACCCGCGAGGCGCTGACCAGGCCGGCCAGGTCCATCTCGGACACCAGCCAGCCGCCGAAGATGTCGCCGTTGGCATTGGTATCACGCGGCATCGCCACGGATTGCAGCGCCAGCTCGCCGCGCGGTTTGGGAGCCTCGTCGATTTTTTTCATGGGGCGTGCTCGTCAGGGGTAGAGGACATCCGGCAGCCAGGTCACGAGGCCCGGCCATACGGCCAATGCCGCCAATAATAGCAGCTGCAGTGCAATGAACGGCATCACGCCGCGGTAGATGTCACTGGTTTTCACCGAATCCGGCGCCACCCCGCGCAGGTAGAACAGCGCGAAGCCGAACGGCGGCGTCAGGAACGAGGTCTGCAGGTTCACCGCAATCATGATGCCCAGCCACACCGGGTCCACGCCCATCATCAGCAACAGCGGTGCCACGATCGGCACCACCACGAAGGTGATTTCGATGAAATCGAGCACGAAGCCGAGCAGGAAGATGACCACCATCACCAGCGCAATGGCGGCCACGCGGCCGCCGGGCAACTGCTGGAAGAAGTCGTTGATCAGGGCCTCGCCACCGAAGCCGCGGAACACCAGCGAGAACAGCGAGGCGCCGACCAGGATCAGGAACACCATCGCGGTCACTTCCACCGTCTGCCGCGATACCGCATGCAGCGTGGCCCACGACAGCTGGCGCTTGGCCAGTGCCAGCAGCAGCGCGCCGAAGGCGCCAACGCCGGCGGCCTCGGTGGGGGTGGCGATGCCGGAGAGGATCGAGCCCAGCACGGCGGCAATCAGCAGCAACGGCGGCAGCAGGGCGCCGAGCAGCGAGGGCCAGTGCAGTGGCGCGCTGTCGTCGGCATGCGCCGGGGCAGCCTTGGGGTCCAGCCAGCTGATGATGGCCACATACAGCACATACAGCAGCACCAGCAGCAGGCCCGGGATGACGGCGCCGACGAACAGGTCGCCCACCGACACCGCGTCGGGCGAGAACACCCCCAGTTTCATCTGGGCCTGCTGGTAGGCACTGGAGAGGATGTCGCCGAGCAGCACCAGCACGATCGACGGCGGGATGATCTGCCCCAGGGTGCCGGTGGCGCAGATGGTGCCGGTGGCCAGCCGCACCGAGTAGCCGCGCTGCAGCATCGACGGCAGCGAGATCAGGCCCATGGTGACGATGGTGGCACCGACGATGCCGGTGCTGGCGGCGAGCAGCATGCCGACCAGTACCACCGACAGGCCCAGCCCGCCGCGTACGCGGCCGAACAGGCGTCCCATGCCCAGCAGCAGGCCGTCGGCCACGCGGGATTTCTCCAGCATGCCGCCCATGAACACGAACAGCGGCACCGCGACCAGCGTGGTGTTGGTGAGGATGTTGCCGAACACGCGCGAGGGAAAACCGTTCAGCAGGGCCGCATCGAAGCCGCCGAACAGCAGGCCCAGCCCGGCGAAGGCCAGTGCGGTGCCGGCCAGGGTCAGCGCCACCGGGTAACCCAGCATCAGCAGCAGGCAGAGTGCGGCGAACAGCCACAGGGCAGCGTAGGGCCCCATCACAACACCTCGCCCGGCGGTTGTGGCGGGTGGTTGGGCGGCAGCGGGTCACCGCGCAGGGTGGCCACGGCACGCAGGGCCTCGGCCACGCCCTGCACCAGCAGCAGCACGGCCATCGCCGGGATCAGGCTTTTCAGCAGGAACACCGCCGGGATGCCGGCAGGATCCGACGAGGCCTCGCGGATCTGCCAGCTGATGGCCACATAGCCGCGGCTGCAGGCCAGCACGAACAGGCAGAACGGCAGCAGCGCCAGCACACTGCCCGCCAGGTTGATCCAGGCGCGGGTACGCGGCGAAAAACCGCGGTAGAAGATGTCGACCCGCACATGGCCGTCCTGCCGCAGCGCATAACCCATGCCAAGCATCAACACGCTGGCATACAGGTAGGTGACGAGGTCCTGCAGCAGGATGGAGCCGTACCCGAAACCGTAGCGCAGCCACACCACGGCGTTCATCACCAGCACCATGGCCACCACCAGCACGGCCAGCGCGTGGCCGAACCCGAGTGCGGTGCGGTCTATAATGGCAACCAGCCGGTGGATCATGGGTGCATCCAGCAGGGACTGCGGCGATTATAGCCACAGCGCACCCGGCAACCTAGACGGGCGGCATGGAACGGGTACGGTGGATGGCCACGCACAAACAGGCACAGCGGTCTTGAACGGGCAGGCGGGCGGTAACCGCATCCTCGGGCTGGCGGCGCTGGTGTCCGGCCTGGTGTTCGTCGCCCTGCTGGCCAACAAGGCGCTGTGGACCCCGCTGTTGTCCGACGATGCCTTCATGGCCAGCGTGGCGAAGAACCTGGCCTGGGGCCATGGCTGGGCCACCAGTTACGGGCAGCTGCGCCCGTTTGACCCCGAGATCACCACCGGCCCGCCCGTGCTGGGCGTCATCGCGCTCGGCATCCAGTGGTTCGGCAATGCCACCTGGGTGCCGCGCGTGTTCCCCTTGCTGCTGAACCTGCTCCTCCTCGGCGTGCTGTTGCTGCGCCTGCGCCGCCACCTCGGCACGCAGGCGACGCTGTGGGTGGCCGCGTTGCTGCCACTGGCGTTTGCACTGGTGCGGCCTGCGGCCTGGATCACGCCACTGGGCGAATTGCCGGCCGCACTGTTCGCCAGCCTGTCGGCACTGCTGGCGTACGAGGGCCAGGAAAGCGGGCGCATCCGCCCGTTGCTGGCGGCAGGCCTGCTGGCGGGCCTGGCCGTGCTGACCAAGACCATCGCCGCGCTGCCGGTGCTGGGCATCCTGGTGGCCTGGGCCGTGCTGGGCCTGGCACCCCCGGCGCAGCGGCAGCGGCGGGCGTGGCTGCTGGGCGGCGTGGCCTTCGTCGCCGCGCTGCTGGCCACGGTGGCACCCTGGCAGGCATACAAGGCTGCCGTGCTGGCGACACAGCCGCTGGAGTACCGGATATTCCAGCAGGGGGTGGAACACAGCCATTTCCTGAATACCGGTTCGGGTATTGGCGGCCTGCAGGCCGCGTGGGCCCAGGACATGCTCTGGCACCACCTCGTGCATCTGGCGCGTTTCAATTTCCAGTTCTACCAGGGCGAGTTTGCCGCCTTCCCGGGATCGGGCCCGGTGGTGCTGTCGGTGCTGTTGCTGGCGGTGGCGGCACTGCCCCTGGTTGCCGTCTGGCAACGCCGGCAGCCGGTGTGGCGCCTGCTGCTGCTGTTGTTGCTGCCGGCCCTGGTGTACCTGCTGTGGGCGGTACTGCTGCGGCAATGGTTGTGGGCGCGCCACCTGTATGTCGGCTTGTTCATGGCCCTGGTGGGCCTGTCGGTGTATGTGGCGCGCAAGCCGCCGCTGGCCGCGGCATTGCTGCTGTACCTCGCATTTACGGCAGCCATCGTGTCGCCTTCCGACGGCATCTGGGGTGAGCGTTACCGCTTCATGTCCCTGCCGAACCCGGGCAACAAGCCCCTGGCCGAGGTGCTGGCCGTGCTGGAGTCGGGCTACCACGATGAAAAACTGGTGGGCTGCGGCTACGAAATCCCGCGGGAGGTGGAATACGCGCTCAGCACGGTCAACCGCATCGGCGATTGCCACGAGGAACTGGGCCGGGTGCTCGACATGGATGTCGCGGGATTCGTGGCGCGTTACCCGGCCGTCTTTGGCGGGCGCACGGACATCAGCCGTGAGGAGGCCTTGCGCACCTATGTGCGCGACAAGGAACGGCTCGGCGGCCACGACTTCTTCACCCCGGTCACCTGGCACGGCAGCACCAGCTTCATCATCGTGGATTACCCGCTGGCACGGCTGGTCGACAGCTACCCGCAGCAGGTCAACTTCGATGCCATCCTCGCGTTCTGCAGCGAGCGGCTGTTCGACAACGGCCTGTACGGGCTGTACCGCTGCCGGCAGGCCGACCTGGAGAAAGCCGTTGCCGCGCGCGACGGTATCGGCTTTGTGCTGCCGCAGTGGAAGCTCGAGGTGTACCGGCACGCTGCGGCGCGGCGGGCGGCAGACTCAGTCGGGGAAGCGCCCGGCCAGCCATCCGAAGAATGAGGCTCGCCACTGCAGCCAGCGGCTGCTGACCCCAAAGCGCAGCTGTGCCCAGCCCGACAGCGCATGCCAGTCGGGATTGGCGACGGGCATGGCCGCCCCGGTGGCCTGCTGCCAGGCGGCCAGTTGTTGCGCCAGTGCGGCCAGCCGTTGGGGGTCGTCTGCGGCGATGTCGGTGGTTTCACCCGGGTCACGCTCCAGGTCGTACAAGGACAGCGCACCGGTTTCCAGGTCCTGCAGCAGCTTCAGGGGTCCCTGCCGCAGTGCAGCACCCGGCCGCGTGGCGAAGAAACCGTCTGCCGCAGCGTAATCACCGAGGTAGGCCGGGAAATGCCAGAACAGCGTGCGCCCCGCATCGCAGTCGGCATGGCGCAGGCAGGGCAGCAGGCTGTGGCCGTCCAGGCCGGGTGCGCGGTGGCCGGCGAGGTCCAGCACGGTGGGGGCGATATCGATGCCGTGCACCGGTGCTGCCACGCGCTGCCCGCGGGCCACCTGCCCCGGCCCGTAGAACAGCAGCGGCACGCGGATGCCGCCCTCCCGCAGGCTACCCTTGCCACCGAGCAGTGCCCCGCTGCCAGGGACGGGCGTGCTGCCGTTGTCGGAGGTGACGATGATGAGCGTGTTGTCCTGCAGCTGCAGGCGTTGCAGCGCATCCAGCAGCAGCGCAATGCTGCGGTCGACATGCTGCAGCATCGCGGCGTAGTGCGCACCGGCATGGCCATCGCGCGGCTTGGTACGGAAATGCGCCACGCTGGCCTCCGGGGCCTGCAGCGGGATGTGCACGGCATAGTGCGACAGCAGCAGGAAGAACGGCTGCCCGGCATGCGCCTCGATGAAGCGCACCGCCTCATGGCCCAGGCGGTCGGTGAGGTACTCGCCGGGTGGCGCGTCGTCCAGCCCGGGCAGGCCATACGGTGCAAAGAAGCCGTCCGGCAGCATGCCGCCACGGAAGCCGCCGATGCTGGTGCCGAAACCGAAGGCTTCCGGGCGGGTATGGTCAAAACCGAGGTCCCATTTGCCGACCAGTGCGGTGGCATACCCCAGTGCCTGCAGGTGGCTGGCGAGCGTTGCCGTGCCCGGCGCCAGCTGGAACCGCGTGCGTGGCGGGATGACGCGCTGTTCGTTGCGGGGGCCGTTGTCGGTTGGCAGTGCCGAATAGATGCCGTGGCGCGGCGGGTACAGCCCGGTCAGCAGTGAGGCACGGCTGGGCTTGCAGTTGGGTGCTGCTGCATAGGCCTGGGTGAACACGGTGCCGTCGGCCGCCAGGCGATCCATCGCCGGGGTCTCGTGGTAGCGGTTGCCCATGAAGCCGGGGTCGGACCAGCCCATGTCGTCCACCAGCACCAGGACGATGTTCGGCCGCGTGGCGGCAACACCAGCCGGGGCGAGGGCAAGCAGCAAGGCCAGCAGTAGTGGACGGTACATGGGCAATCCCCGGGTGCCGGCCCAGTGTAGCCAGCACGGCAGGGCGACTCAACGCTGGTTGCGCGGCGCGGCGCTGGGCTAAGATGGGGCGGCCAGCCACTGTGACGATGCCCACCCTGGAAGCCATGGGAATGACCCAACGCCTGTCTGCACGCGGCGGCCGTGCGGGAAAAATCCTTGCCGTGCTGTCGCTGGCCCTGTTCGCGGCCTGCCAGGTCAACCGTGCGCTGTACTTCCCGCCGTATTCCGACGATGCCTGGATGGTGGTGGTGGCACGCAACCTGGCCTTCGGCCATGGGTGGGCCTCGAGCATGACCGGCCTGTTCCCGCTGGATCCCAGCATCACCACCGGTCCCGGCCTGCTGGGCGTCGTGGCCATCGGCATCGCCCTGTTTGGCAACCTGCTGTGGTTGCCGCACCTGCTGGCCTGCCTGCTGAACCTGTCCCTGCTGCTGGTGCTGCTGTGGCGGTTGCATGCCCACCTGGAGGCGCAGGCCTGGTACGGGCTGCTCTTCCTGTTGCCGCTGCTGTTTGCCAACACCAGCCCGCACATGTGGATTGTCTGCCAGGGGGACCTGACGGCGTTCCTCTACCTGGCACTGGCCGCCGTGCTGTGCTTCGAGGCTGCCGAGGGCCGGCGCCTGCTGCTGGCCGGGCTGGCCGGTGTGCTGGCCGCCGCCGCCGTGCTGACCAAGCTGGTGGCACTGGTGTCGGTACTGGGCATGGCCACGGCGTACGGCTTGCTGCTGGTGCTGCACCGTGACTGGCGACCGGCGGCGGTGCGGACCGTGGCCGCCTGCCTGGCCGGGATGGCCGTGCCCGTGCTGGCGTGGCTGGCATACCGGCACAGCATCCGTGCGGCCATGGATCCGGAATTTGCCGTGGTGCACGCGGCCTACCTGAAACACCTGTACCTGCATACCGGCTCTGGCGTGGATGCCCTGCTGGCGGCCTGGCAGCAGGGCCGCCTGCTGCCGCACCTGCTGGACACCGTGCGCAGCAACAGCGTGTTCTACACGCGCCAGCTGGCGCAGTCGTTTTTGCTGATCCCGGCCTTTTTCCCGCTGCTGCTGCTGGCCCTGCTGCTGGCCGGCTGGCATGCCTGGCAGCGGCGGGCACAACCCGTTGGCCGCCTGCTGGCCCTGCTGCTGCTCGCGGCGCTGGCCTACCTGGTGTGGGCGCTGGCTTTGGGGCGCATCAATTTCGGCCGGTATGTGTATATCGGCCTGTTCCTCGCATTCATCCCGCTGGTGATCTGGCTGGGGCAGTACCGCCGCGGGCTGCTGGCCGTATCGGCGCTCGTATTGCTCGAAACCGTGGCCGTGCCGCCGATGGACCCGTTCTTTGGCGGCCCGGTGTATCGGCTGCGGGCACTGCCCGGTGCGGAGGCCGCCGCCTTGCAGGGCATGATGGACCGGCTGCACACCGACCATGCCGGGCGGGCCGTGGCCAGCTGCACGGGTGTGTATGTGCACGAGGTGGATTACCTGATGCCGGATGCCGGGCGGGTCACCGATTGCGAATACCTGCTGGGACAGGTGCTGGCGTTTGACCATGAGGCGTATGCCGGGCGCCATTACCCGCCGGGTGCACAACCGTCACGGCTGGAGGCCCTGAAGCATTTTGTCGACGACAAGCGCCGCGACGGGGCCAGCCCGACGGTTGCCCCGGTGCAGTGGCGCGGACCGATGGATTTTGTGGTGGTGATCAACCCCATGGGCCATTACCTGAAGAACTTCGGGCGGGAACCCTACGAGTTCGCTCCCCTGCGCACCCACTGCGCGACCGTGTACGACGACGGCCTGTATGCCCTGCAGGACTGCCGTGAGGCGGACCTGCGCCGCGTCATCGGGGAGCGCGGCGGCATCTGGTTCTACCCCCCGCAGTGGGGCGAGGAAGTCGTGCTGTACGAAGCGGGCATTCACCAGCCCTTGTCGAGCACCAGCCCCGCGAACACCGCCATCCCCACCCAGTGATTGTTGGTGAAGGCGCGGAAGCAGGCGGCCGGTTCGCGCTTGCGGATCAGCCACTGCTGCCAGCCAAACAGCAGCGCGGCCACCAGCAGGCCGGCGTACCAGTACGCGCCGAGCCCGAAGCGGATGCCGGCCAGCAGCAGGGCCAGCAGCGCCATCGCCTGCAGGGCTGCGGTGATGGCGCGGTCGAGTTCGCCGAACAGGATGGCGGTGGAGCGGATGCCGGCCTTGAGGTCGTCGCGGCGATCGACCATCGCATAGAAGGTGTCGTAGGCCACCGTCCACAGCACCACTGCGGTGTAGACCAGCCAGGCGGCCTGCGGCACGCGGCCGCTCTCGGCGGCAAAGGCCATCGGCACACCCCAGGCAAACGCCGCCCCCAGCACCACCTGCGGCAGCGCGGTGTGGCGCTTCATGAACGGGTAGGTGGCAGCCAGCAGCACGGCACCCAGCGACAGCCACACGGTCAGTGCATTGGTCAGCAGCACCAGGCCGAAGGCCAGCAGCGCCAGCACCACCGCGACGGCAATCGCCTCACCCGGTCGCAGCGCACCCACGGTGAGCGGGCGGTGCTTCGTGCGCTCGACCTGGTGATCGAAGTGGCGGTCGGCGTAGTCGTTGATGGCGCAGCCGGCCGAACGCATCAGGAAGGTGCCGAGCACGAAGATGGCCAGGTTGTGCCACGCCGGCAGCCCGCCGGCGGCCAGCCACAGCGCCCACAGCGTGGGCCACAGCAGCAGCAGGGTGCCGATCGGGCGGTCGAAGCGGATCAGCTGCAGGTACAGCGGCAGGCGCTGGCGCAGGAAGCCGCTCATGGCTGCTGCGTCCATGGCCGGAAAGCCGCCAAGAAGAACTCCGCCACCAGCAGCGGTTCACCGTCGAGGTAGAAGCGCGAGCGGCGCCCCCACAACAGGCGGGCGGGATGGGTAAGCACGGCGTGTGGCAACTGCTGCGCCGGCAGCTGCGTAACCTCGAAGGGGTCGCGCTGCGTGTGCGGGCCGGCAAACAGGTGGGCACCCAGCGAGCGCGCGCCGAAGGTGCGCAGGTGGCGGTGGCGGCCGCGCAGCAGCCGCGCCGGCAGCACGCTGCGGGCATACACCCAGGGTTCGCCATGGCACAGCAGCAGCACCTCGCGCACCAGGGTGGCCTCACGGCTGCCGAGGCCGAGTGCGGCGCGCTCATCGGCATGCGCGCGTGCCCAGCCGTGGTGCAGCAACTGCACGCGGAAATCACCGCCGCTGGCCTGTTGCAGGTGGGCGGTGAGGCTGCCGCTGTCGAGCAGCCACGGCCGCACGGCCGGCGGCAGGTCCTGCGGGCCGGCGGGCAACCAGTGGGGGCAGCGGCAAAGGGCGGTGGTCATGCGGGCAATGTCCGGGACCGGAACCGGGCGCAAGAATGCGGCAAAGCATGACCGAATACAAGGAAGGTCGCCTTAGAACCGCGCTGCCCGGTTTGCTAGAATGGGCGGCCTCGCGCGGGCTGCCCCGCGCATGCAGCAGGCCAACCGGATAGGGGAATCGCCATGAGTCGTTGGGAGTGCATTGTCTGTGGCTGGGTCTACGACGAGGCCAAGGGCTGGCCGGAGGACGGCATAGCCCCCGGCACCAAGTGGGCCGATGTGCCGGCCGACTGGATCTGCCCCGACTGCGGCGTCGGCAAGGAAGACTTCGAAATGGTCGAGAAGACCGACGACGGCGACACCCCGCACCACGAGGCGGCCGGCGATGCGCATGCCCTGCCGGTCATCATCATCGGCTCGGGCCTGGCCGGCTACAACCTGGCCAAGGAATTCCGCAAGCTCGACGACCAGACCCCGTTGGTGATCATCACCGCCGATGACGGCCGCAGCTACTCCAAGCCGATGCTGTCGACCGGCTTCACCAAGGGCACCACCGCCAACGACCTCGCGATGAGCGATGCCGGCAGCATGGGCCGCCAGTACAAGGCCAGTGTGTGGACTTTCACGCACGTGTCGGCCATCGACACCGCGAAACAGGAAGTGGTGATCAGCGATGCCATCCGCGTGCCGTACCGCAAGCTGGTCATCGCCTGGGGCGCCGACGTGATCCGGCCGCCGCTGGCCGGCAATGCGCTCGACAAGGTCTATTCGGTCAACGACCTGATCGACTACGACGATTTCCGTACCGCGCTGGAAAAACAGGGCGCGAAGAAAGTGCTGATCATCGGCGGCGGCCTGATCGGCTGCGAGTTCACCAATGACCTGCTGAACGGCGGTTTCATGGTCGAAACCGTCGATCCGCTCGGCTACTGCCTGCCGACCCTGCTGCCGGAAGTGGCCGGCAAGGCGGTGCAGGCTGCGCTGGAAGCCAAGGGTGCGAAGTTCCATTTCGGCCCGCTGGTCACCGCCGTCGACCATGCCGACGATGGGCAGGGCGTGGTGGCCACGCTGAACAACGGCGTGACGATCCGTGCCGACATCGTGGTGTCTGCCGTGGGCGTGCGCCCGCGCACCCAGCTCGCGAAGGACGCCGGCATCACCGTCAACCGCGGCATCGTCGCCAACCGCCGGCTCGAGACCAGTGCGAAGAACGTCTACACGCTGGGCGACTGTGCCGAGGTCGATGGCCAGGTGCTGTTCTATGTCGCGCCGCTGATGGCCGGTGCGCGCGCACTGGCGAAGACGCTCGCCGGCACGCCGACCGAGGTGAGCTACCCCGCGATGCCGGTCACCATCAAGACGCCGGCCTGCCCGGTGGTGGTGGCGCCGCCGCCGCGCGGTGCCGACGGCCAGTGGTCCATCCAGGCCGACGGCAGCAATGTGGTGGCGGAATTCCGCAATGCGCAGGGCCAGCTGCTGGGCTTTGCGCTGACCGGCGAAGCCGGCATCAAGGAAAAGCTGCGCCTGCAGAAGGAACTGCCGCCGATCCTGGCCTGAGCGCGTGGCGGTAAAAAACCCGGCCGCGGCCGGGTTTTTTGTGGCCGGTGTTCAAGGCCCGTGGCGGGCGAACACGCGCGTGCTGCCGTCCTTCAGCAGCAGCAACACATCGTAGGGGTCGCTGCGCGGGCCTTCCATGCCGGGCGAGCCCATCGGCATGCCGGGCACCGCGAGGCCCAGCGCATCGGGTTGCTCGGCCAGCAGGCGGCGGATGTCGGCTGCCGGCACATGGCCCTCGATCACATACGCACCGGCGAAGGCGGTGTGGCAGCTGGCCAGCGCCGGCGTGATGCCGGCGCGGCGCTTGAACGGCGATACATCGTCGGCATCCTGCGTACTGACCGCAAAACCCTGCTCACGCAGGTGTGTCACCCAGTCGCCGCAGCAGCCGCAGGTCGGCGACTTGATGACGGTGATGGCCGGCAGGGCAGCCGCTGCCGGCGGGCTGGCCGCCGGGGCGACGGGCGGGGTGGCGGCCGGGCGCTGCAGCCACCAGCCGGCCGCCGTGGCAGACGACAGCAATACGGCGGCCAGTACCACCATCGCGCGGGTTGTCATCGGTGCCTCCTCGTCCTTGCAAAAACGGCCACAGCCCCCATTGTAGCCCTAGGGCGGTTGACAATCCCGCCCGGTCCGCTACGCTGGCCGTTCGTTACTGAGGAAATGACATGCCCGTTACCGTGCTGCAGATCCGTACCGGTTGATTCCCTGCACTCCGAAAGCCCGCAAGGCCCGGAGTGATCCGGGCCTTTTTGTTTTGCGACTTTTCTGGAGGAGTTTCCCCATGAACCAACGCATTCCCGACATCATCATCAACAGCCACGACGCCGAGCGCCTGGGCAGCCTGCTGGAGCGCCTCGACGCCGACGACCCGACCATCGGCCTGCTGCAGGACGAGCTGGCGCGGGCCCGCCTGCTGCCGCCGGAACGCATCCCGCCGCAGGTGGTCACCATGCGCAGCGTGGTGCGGTTCTACCTGTCGACGGCCGGCCGCGAGCTGGAATTGCGCCTGGTCTACCCGCGTGAGCTGCAGGACCCGGCGCGGGAAGTGTCGGTGCTGAGCCCGGTGGGTGCGGCCCTGCTCGGCCTGTCGGAGGGTGACACCATCGACTGGCTGCTGCCCGATGGCCGCGACGCCCACATCACCGTCAACGCGGTGCTGTTCCAGCCGGAAGCCGCCGGCGAATACCAGCGCTGAAGGGGCTCAGCAGGGCGCCGTGCCGTCGCCGGCAGGGCGCTGGCAGGCGGCCGCGCGCTGTGCCTTTGCCTGCGCCTGCGCAAGGCTGCCTTCGTTGCTGACGCGGGTGTAGCCCATGGCACGCAGGGTTTGCAGCGCCGCATCGGCGCGGCGGCCGCTGCGGCAGTAGAGGTGGATCTCGGTATCGCGGTCCGGCACCGCAGCGCCGATCAGCGCGCCGATGTCCCCGTGCGGCATCAGCAGTGCGCCATCGACATGGCCGCTGTGGTATTCGGCCGCAGACCGCACATCGATCCACACGGCATCGGCAGCCAGCGGCCCGGCGACAGCCAGCAGCAACAGGGCAAGGCAGCGTTTCAGGGCGGGCATGGCAGGCCTCCTCGTGGCGGGGTGTTCAGGCCGGCAGCAGGCCGGCGGCGAAATCCTGTGCCACGGCCTGGGCCTTGCGCACGCGCGCCGGGCTGACCCCCAGGCCGCGCAGCGCCAGTGCCAGCACCTGGGCGGCTTCGTCCGCGCTGACCTGGCCGGCCAGGCGGCGGCGCAGCAGCTGGCTCACCACGCCTTCGAGGTAGGCCAGGCCGCTGCTGAACGGGATGTCGCCCAGCAGGGCCTGCAGGGCCTGGTCGGTACGCGGGAACACCCGCCGGCTGGCATCGCGGCGCGTCAGCCAGTCCTTCGCCGCACCGATGCGCACCAGGGCCTGGCCGGCATCGGGACGGTCGAGGCAGAACTGCAGGAAACCGTGGATCATGCAGGCCACCACGCCTTCGGCCGGCAGGCCCGCCGGGATGCGGGCATCCACCGTCTCGCGCACGCAGTCCTGGATGTCGGCCAGCACCGCCAGCAGCAGCTCCTCGCGGCTGGCGAAATGGTTGTAGAAGGTGCCGCGCGCCATGCCGGCGGCCTGCATCAGTTCGTCGATGCTGGCGGCATCGATGTCCTTCTCGGCGATCACCCGCCGTGCCGCGCCCAGGATGGCGGCGTGCGTGCGTTCGCGCTTGCAGGGAACCGCGGTGTTCATGGCGGTGCAATACCCCAGGGGCAACATGGACAAGGCGTCATCATGCCAGAATTGACATTTATGTCAAATATGACGATAGTGTCAGCCCGTATCCCCTGCATTCAGGATAGCCCCATGCCGTCGCTGCCCTTCCGCGGACTGGTTGCCGCGTCCCTGCTGCTGGCCCTGGCCGCCTGCGACCGCAATGGCGGCCCGCTGGCACCGCCACCGCCGGAAGTCGCGGTGCTGGTGGCGCAGGCGCAGGACATCACGCCCGATGCCGTGTTGCCCGGCCGCCTCGAGGCCTGGCGCGAGGCCGAGGTGCGTGCCCGCGTCGCCGGCGTGGTGCAGCAGCGCCGGTTTGCCGAAGGCAGCGATGTGCAGGCCGGCCAGCTGCTGTTTGAGATCGACCCGGCGCCGTACCGCGCCGCCCATGCCCGCGCCGGGGCCCAACTGGCGCGCGCCGAGGCCCAGCTGGTGCAGGCGCGGTCACAGGCCCAGCGCATCGAGCGCCTGTACCAGGAACGCCTGGTCAGCGAACAGGCTGCCGTTGATGCGCGTGCGGCGGCGCAGCAGGCCGCAGCCGATGTCGCTGCCGCAAAAGCCGCCCTGGAAGAAGCCCGCATCGACCTCGAGCACGCCACCGTGACCGCCCCGATCGGCGGCCGCATCGGCCGCGCGCTGGTCACCGAGGGCGCGCTGGTGGGCGAGGACGAAGCCACCCCGCTGGCGGTGATCCAGCAGCTCGACCCCATCTATGTCACCTTCACGCAGAGCGCGCCGGAGCTGCTGGCCCTGCGCCGTGCGGCCGGCACCGAGCAGGCGGCCGGCCTGCCGGTACGCCTGGTGCTGGATGACGGCAGCGATTACCCGCACGAAGGCCGCCTGCTGTTTGCCGGCGTCAGCGTCGACCCGCAAACCGCGCGCGTGGTCCTGCGCGCCGAACTGCCCAACCCCGATCGCCTGCTGCTGCCGGGCATGCCGGTGCGCGTGCGCGTACCGCAGGCCCGCCACGCAGGCGTGTTCCGCGTGCCGCAGCAGGCGGTCACCCGTGACGAGAGCGGCGACTACATGAAGGTGCTGGATGCCGCACAGGTCGTGCAGACCCGCCGCGTGCGCGTGCTGCAGGCCATCGAGCGCGACTGGCTGGTGGGCGAAGGCCTGCAACCCGGCGAGCAGTTCGTCGTCGAGGGCTTCCAGAAAATCCGTCCCGGTGCGCCGGTCGCGCCCGTGCCCTGGCAGCGCTGAGCACGGCAGGAGGCTACCCGCATGGCCCGCTTCTTCATCGACCGCCCGATCTTTGCCTGGGTGATGGCGATCTTCATTTCGCTGGCCGGCCTGCTGGCGCTGTCGCAGTTGCCGGTGGCGCAGTACCCCAGCGTCGCGCCGCCGTCGGTCAACATCACCGCCACCTACCCCGGTGCCTCGGCCCAGACGCTCGACGAGACCGTGGTCAGCGTGATCGAGAACGAGCTGAACGGCGCCGAAGGCATGATCTACACGCAGTCGGTCAGCCAGGTGAACGGCGTGGCCGAGATCATGGTCACCTTTGCCCCCGGCACCGACCCGTCGCTGGCGCAGGTCGACATCCAGAACCGCCTGCAGCGTGCCTCGCCGCGCCTGCCGCAGGCGGTGAACCAGCAGGGCATCAAGGTCGAGAAGGCCAATGCCAACGTGCTGATGATCGTCACGCTGAAATCCACCGACAGCAGTGCCAACCGCTTCAGCATCGGCGACTACATGGCCCGCAACATCATGCCGGCCATCCAGCGCACGCCCGGCGTCGGCCAGGCGCGCCTGTTCGGTGCCGAGCGCGCCATGCGCGTGTGGCTGGACATGGACCGCCTGAATGCCGTGAACATGACCCCGGCCGATGTGGTGGCGGCGATCCGCGCCCAGAATGCCCAGGTGTCGTCCGGCATCCTCGGTGACCTGCCGAATGCCGAAGGGCAGGGCATTGCCGCCACCCTGGTGGTGCAGGGCCAGCTCAGTTCACCGGAAGCCTTCGGCGAAATCGTGGTGCGCACCGGCGACGACGGCAGCCCGCTGCGCCTGAAGGACCTCGCGCGCATCAGCGTCGGCGGCCAGAACTACTCGGCCTTTGCCCGCCAGGGCGAAGCCCCGCTGGTGGGCCTGGCCATCCAGCCCAGCCCGTCGAGCAATGCGGTGGAAACCGCGCGCGAGGTGCGCGCACGCCTCGATGAGCTGCAGCAGTATTTCCCGCCCGGCATGAGCTATGACGTCCCGGTGGATTCCTCGCTGTTCATCAGCATCTCGATCAAGAAGGTGTTCATCACCCTGGTCGAGGCGATGGCACTGGTGTTCCTGGTGATGTTCGTGTTCCTGCAGGGCATGCGCTACACGCTGATCCCGGCCATCGTGGTGCCGGTGTCGCTGCTGGGCACCTGCATGGTGCTGTATGCCGCCGGCTTCTCGATCAACGTGCTGACGATGTTCGCGATGGTGCTCGCCATCGGCATCCTGGTGGACGATGCCATCGTGGTGGTCGAAAACGTCGAGCGCATCATGGATGAAGAAGGCCTGCCGCCGCGCGAGGCCACCATCAAGGCGATGAAGCAGATCACCGGCGCGGTGGTCGGCATCACCGTGGTGCTGGTGTCGGTGTTCATCCCGATGGGGTTCTTCGGCGGTTCCGTGGGCAACATCTACCGGCAGTTCTCGTTGACCATGGCGGTGGCCATCCTGTTTTCGGCGTTCCTTGCGCTGTCGCTGACACCGGCGCTGTGCGCCACCCTGCTGAAGCCCGCCACGGCCGGCCATGCCCGTCCCGACCGTGGCTTCTTTGCCTGGTTCAACCGGCGCTTCGACCGCGGCGTGGGCAGCTACACCCGGCTGGTCACCCGCATCCTCGGCCGCCGCGGCGTGTTCCTGCTCGCCTACGCCGTCATCATCGGCACCGTGGCGCTGCTGTTCCTGCGCCTGCCCACCGGCTTTTTGCCCGACGAGGACCAGGGCCGCATCTTCACCGTCACGCAGTTGCCGCCGGGTGCCACGGCCGAGCGCTCGGTGGCGGTGGCCCGCCAGATCGAGGCCTATTACGCCGAGCAGCCCGAGGTGAACAAGGTGGTGTCGGTGATCGGCACCAACTTCTTCGGGGCCGGCCAGAACATGATCAACTCCTTCGTGTCGCTGAAGCCCTGGGACGAACGCCCCGGCTACGAGCACAGCGCACAGGCGCTGGTGGGCCGCGCGATGGGCGGCCTGATGGGCATCCGCGATGCCTTTGCGGTGCCGATCAACCCGCCGCCGATTCCCGAGCTCGGCAACGGCGTCGGCTTCAGCGTGCGCCTGCAGGACCGCGCCGCCCTCGGTCACGAGGCGCTGCTCGCTGCCCGCAACCAGTTGCTGGCACTGGCTGCGCAGCACCCGGTCATCGGCAGCCTGCGCGTCGAAGGCGTGGAAGACGCCCCGCAGCTGCGCCTGGACATCGACCGCGAGCGCGCCTACACCCTGGGCGTGAGCTTCGAGGCCATCAACGCGCTGCTGTCCACCGCGCTCGGCTCCAGCTATGTCAACGACTTCCCCAATGCCGGCCGCATGCAGCGTGTGATCGTGCAGGCCGATGTGCGCCACCGCATGCAGCCGGAGAACCTGCTCGCGCTGAATGTGCGCAACGCCCATGGCCAGATGGTGCCGCTGTCGGCCTTTGCCACCACGCGCTGGACCAGCGGCCCGGTGCAGCTGGTGCGCTACAACGGCTACCCCGCCTACCGCATGGCCGGCACGGCGGCCCCCGGCCACAGCAGCGGCGAGGCGATGGCGGCCATCGAAACCCTGATGCGTGAACTGCCTGCCGGTGTCGGCTACGAATGGACCGGCATCAGCCGCGAGGAGCGTATCTCCGGCGCGCAGATGCCGCTGCTGATGGGCCTGTCGGTGCTGGCGGTGTTCCTCTGCCTCGCGGCCCTGTACGAAAGCTGGGCGATTCCCTTTGCCGTGATGCTGGTGGTACCGCTGGGCCTGCTCGGTTCGCTGCTGGGTGTCACCGTGCTCGGCATGCCGAACGACATCTACTTCAAGGTCGGCCTGATCGCCATCATCGGCCTGTCGGCGAAGAATGCGATTTTGATCATCGAATTCGCCCGCCACCTGCAGGCCGAGGGCATGGCCCTGCTGGAGGCCACCGTCACCGCCTGCCGGCAACGCCTGCGGCCGATCCTGATGACCTCGTTCGCGTTCATCATGGGCGTGCTGCCGCTGGCCACCGCCACCGGCGCGGGTGCTGCCGGCCAGCGCGCCATCGGCACCGGCGTGATGGGCGGCATGATCACCGCCACCGTGCTGGCGATCTTCCTGGTGCCGGTGTTCTTCGTCACCGTGAGCCACTGGCGGCGAAACAAGCCCCCGGCCTGAGGCTGGCAGGGCAGCGAACGGCCGCCTACGGGCGGCTTTTTGCTGCCAGCCTGCCCAACCGGAAACCTGTCCGTTGCTGATGGGCGGCCACGAGCCGTGCAGGGTGAGGCCTGAACCGAGAAAACCGAGGCGCACGGTATGCTGTGGGTGGTGAGCGCTGTTGCAACAGGTGGGCAGCACATGCCGGCCGCCGGCCGCCGAGCGCCGTCTGCCGTTCGCGCAAGCTTACTGCCGCATGGATGCATGGAAGAAATAGGCCGTGCGGCTAAGCAGTGGCGGCTATGCCTTGCCTCGGCATGGGTAACGCAGCGCGTTAATGGATTGTAAGCAAGACCCTTCAGCAGTAATAATTTTTGCCATCAATGACGGCAAGATAACACCATGATCGATATCGATGTCTGGAGAGATTGGCAAGCCATAGTCGCCCAACAACTGCGCGACTACGGCTTCACCTATGACAACAATCAAAGCCTTCGTGAAAACACTGTGTGCTTGTTTAATGCACAACGCCGCATTCCGGCAGCCAAGCCAAGAAAAGCGGTTTTTGCAAAAGGGTTTTTGGTGCCCGAAAGCGATCAACAAGGGTTTTCTACCTTGCTGCAAGTCATCGATCGAGGCGATGTACTCCTGCCTTACTTGAGCTCAAAAATTACAGGCCCAAATTATCACGACGGCTTGCTGGACGACTGGGGAATCCAGCATTTGCATATGGGGATGAGTCCTCATAAAAACGGACGTTTTGGAAGCAAGCAGGTTGCCTTTGCCATCATCAGGGACGAAGCCGTATTTTTTATTACCACCCTGCCGCATGGCAAGGGTTATGGCGATGCATGGATTAATGCAAATCTGATTCAGGTTGTCCATGACAATTGGCCGAGCCTGTTGGCGTGGGGACGATTTCAGTTAGAACCGTCAGAGTTGACGGCAGCAGAAAGAAAGGAGTGCAGGGCAAGTCACACCAATGTCTCCATCAGCACAAGTGATGGCACAACCTATATGGCACCGGGTGGCGGCATGATGATCAATGGCGACTCCATGCGTGATATCGGTGACTGGCAAGGGCTTTGCTGTGTGCTTCACTGGCTTGGGGCCGAAGCGAGGCGGCAGGAGCCTGCCATTCGCAGAGCACTAGGCTTTGGGGAAACACAGGAATTGACCATTCGGGTACAGATAAATACAAATGGCACGCTAGAATTATTCGAATCAGGTACTCGAACCGGCATCCGGCTTATTGACCAACCCTAGCGCCCGCTCTTCTGCTTTTTGAGCAGCTTCACAAAGTCGATGACCAGCTTGCGGCTGGCCGGGTCCAGTTCCCGGAAGTGCCGTTGCAGGCGCACTAGTTCATTGTCGTAACGCGCTTTCTGGCTGTCAGCCACCTTGCCGGTTTTGGCGGGCTCGGTGTCGTAAATATCGGCCACCTTTAGTCCCAGGGCGCGGGCCAAGGCTTCCAGCAGGGCGGCGGAGGGCTGTTGCTGGCCTCGCTCGATGCGCGACAGGTTGCTGGCATCGGTGCCGGCACGGAAAGCCACCGCTTCTAGGGTTTCTCCGCGCGCCAGGCGTTGCTGCTTGAGTGTTTGGCCAATCGTCATGGCAACGATTGTCTGTGCCCCGATACCCCAAGACCAATGTAAAAACGCCAACGGTTTTTGATACTATTGGCGAATACGCCAACAACGATAACCGGCCCTCCACAAAAGAGGCCCCGCACGGAACGCCCCATGCCTGATGACACCCGCCTGCTGCCCATCGCGCCGGATTTGCTCGCCGAGCGCCTGGCCCAGCTGAAAACCCTGTTGCCGGAAGCCTTCAGCGAAGGCCGGCTGGAGATCACCCGCCTGCAACAGGCCCTGGGCGAGGCCGTCGATACCGGTCGTGAACGCTATGGCCTAAGCTGGGCCGGCAAAAGCGAGGCCATCCGCACCCTGCTCAGTCCCGGTCAGGGCACCTTGCGACCTTGCCCGGCTGAATCAGTTAACTTCGAGGCCAGTGAAAACCTCATTATCGAAGGCGACAACCTCGAAGTGCTAAAGCTGTTGCAGCGCAGCTACCACGGCAAGGTCAAGTTGATCTATATCGACCCGCCGTACAACACCGGCAACGACTTCATCTACAAGGATGATTTCCGCGACTCGCTAGGCGCCTACCAGCGCTTTACCGGCGACCAGGATGCCGAGGGTAAAGCCACCACCAGCAACCGCGATACCAGCGGACGCTTTCATTCCAACTGGCTCAACATGATGCACCCGCGCCTGCATCTGGCCCGTAACCTGCTGCGCGATGACGGTGTGATTTTTGTCAGTATCGACGACAATGAAGTGCATAACTTGCGGTTGTTAATGAACGAGGTGTTTTGGGAAGAGAACTTTATAGCGGACATTGTTTGGAACTCAACAAAATCAGTAACCAACACAGCTTTAATATCGGTATCTCACACACATAATTTAGTGTTTGCAAAAACGAAAGAGTTTTTTGTAGAAAACAGGAATTTATTTCGGCTTCCTGAAAGCGGAGAGGGGTTCGAAAATCCAGATAAGGATCCACGCGGCCCATGGAAAGCCGATCCATTTCAAGTTGGTGGTGAACGGCCAAACCAGCTTTATACGGTAGTAAATCCGAATACGGGGGAAGAATATCGACCGCTTCCGGGGAACAGCTGGAAGAATGAATATTCAGTTTTTAAATCTCTTTTAGCCGACAATCGAGTTGTATTTGGCTCCTCTGGAGAAGCTGGCCCACAAAGGAAGCGCTTTCTTAGTGAAGCCTTGTCCAGAGGACGAGTTGCAAAAACTTTGTGGGACGATATCGATACAACTACAAATGCAACTCGCAAATTAAAAGATCTGTTTGGAGAGTCGATTTTTGATAATCCAAAACCTATAGATTTAATACAAAGATTTATTGGGCTTGGGGAAAAAGGCGCTGATGAGCCGATAATAATTGTTGATTTCTTCGCCGGCTCCGGCACCACTGCTCATGCCGTGATGGACCTGAACGAAGCCGATGGCGGCAACCGTAAATTCATCCTGGTGCAATTGCCCGAACCAACGGACAGGCCGGAATATCCGACCATTGCGCATATCACGCGGGAACGGGTGCGGCGGGTGATTGCGCGCATGGAGGCTGCACGAGCCGAGCCGAAGGCTGCCGACCTGTTGGCAAAAAATAAGACGCTGCCCACCTTGGGCTTTCGTGCGCTGCGGCTGGATGCCAGCAACTTCCGCCGCTGGCAGGCCGATGCGGTGACTGCCGACAACCTGCCCGAGCAACTGGCCTTGCATGCCGATCACCGCCTGCCGGACCGCAGTGAGCAGGATTGCCTGTTCGAGTTGATGCTGCGTGCCGGCTTGCCGTTGTCAGCGCGCATCGAACAAAGAACGGTGGGCAACAGCCATGCCTGGTGCATCACGCAAGGTGGGCGCACCTACCTGTTTTGCCTTGCCGAATCGCTGGACCAGGCCGTGCTGGATGCCCTGCGGGCGCAACAGCCCGATACCCTGGTGTGCCTGGATGCAGCATTCGACGGCAACGACGCACTCAAAACCAATACCGTGCTGCAAATGAAAGACGCGGGCATCCGCTTCCATACGGCCTGACGCCATGGAAATCCGTTTCGATGCCAGCCAGTCCTACCAGTTGGATGCCATTCAGGCGGCGGTAGACCTGTTTGAAGGCCAGCCGCATGCCGAACATCGCTTCGATGTGCCGGAATTGGCTGGCGATATGCCGGGCCTGGCGGGTGCCGGCTTTGGTAATCGCCTGTTGCTGGGCGATGATGCTTTGCTCGCGAATTTGCAGGGTATCCAGCAACGTCACGGCTTGCCGGCGGACGATCACCTGGCCAGCACCGACTTTTCGGTCGAAATGGAAACCGGCACTGGCAAGACCTACATTTACCTGCGCAGCATTTTTGAATTGCATCGCGCCTACGGTTTCAGCAAGTTTGTTATTGTGGTGCCCAGCGTAGCGATCCGTGAAGGCGTGTTGACCAGCCTGCGCCTGATGCGCGAACACTTTGATGCCCTGTACGACAAGCCGCCGTATGACTGCTGGGTGTATGACGCCAAACAGGTATCGCGGCTGCGGCAGTTTGCCACCTCCAGCCAGTTGCAAATTTTGGTGATCAATATTGATGCCTTCAATAAGCAGGCCAATAATGTTATTCATCAGGAGCATGACCGGCTGTCTGGCAAGCCGATAGCACTCATCCAGCAGGCTTGCCCCATCACTATCCTCGATGAACCGCAGAACATGGAGTCGGAAAAATCGCGCGAAGCCATCGCCAGCCTGAACCCGCTGTGCACGCTGCGTTATTCCGCGACACACCGCAACGCCTATCACCTGATTTACCGGCTGGACCCGGTGCGGGCCTATGAGCTGGGTCTTGTCAAACGCATTGAAGTGGATTCGGTGCTGGAAGAAGCCGATTTCAATCGCCCCTACCTGGCATTGCACAGCATCAAACGCGGTGCACGTACATTAACCGCACGCATGGAGTTGGATGTAGACACACCCACAGGCGTGAAGCGGAAATCCGTGACCCTCAAGGCCGACAGTGATTTGCAGGAGATGGCCAACGGGCGCGAGCAGTACGCGGGTTACCGGGTCATCGAAATACAAAGCGAGGCAGTACTGTTTGGTAATGGCATGCGTATCGGTCTGGGTGAAACGGTGGGCAATGCCCGCGATGACATTATGCGCGTGCAGGTGCGCAATACCATTCGCACCCATTTTGAAAAGGAATTGCGCCAGCAGGCCCTGCCTGCCGAGCGCCGTATGAAAGTGTTATCGCTGTTTTTCATTGACAAGGTGGCGCATTACCACGATGCCGACGGCAAGATACGACGATGGTTTATCGAGGAATATCAGGCCATCAGCCGCGACCCGGCCTTTGCCGCATTGCAACCCTTGCCGGTGGAGCAGGTGCATAACGGCTATTTTGCGGTATCCCGCGACAGTACACCGAAAGACACCAGCGGTACCACACAGGCCGACAACGATGCCTATGAGCTGATCATGCGCGACAAGGAACGCCTGCTGCAGCCGCAAGAACCCTTGCGATTTATCTTCAGCCATTCCGCTTTGCGTGAAGGGTGGGACAATCCGAATGTGTTTCAGATATGTACCTTGGCTGAAGCCAAATCGGACATTCGCAAACGGCAGGAAATCGGCCGTGGGCTGCGCTTGCCGGTGATGGCCAATGGTGAACGCTGCTTTGATTCGGCATTGAACCGGCTGACCGTGATTGCCAATGAATCGTACGAGGACTTTGCCTGCCGACTGCAAACCGAAATTGAGGAAGAAACCGGCATTGCATTTGGCGCAAACCGCATTGCCAACCGGCGCAAACGCCGGCCCGTGCGCCTGAAAAAACATTGGCAAACGGAAGAGTTCATGGCGCTCTGGGAGCGCATCCGACCCAGGACCCGCTATTGCGTGCGTTTTGATAGCAAGACCCTGGTTAAAAAAGCAGCAGAGGCCATGCAAGGCATGCCGGCGATTCGTGCGCCACGGCTGGTCAATCGCCGTGCCGAGTTGGCACTGGACCATGATGGCATCGAAACCCGCCTGCTGCGCGACCGCTATGAAAATCTCGATCATCGCCCGGTGCGTATCCCGGATTTACTCGGCTGGTTACAGCGCGAAACGGAGCTGACGCGCGGTACTCTGGCAGCGGTTTTGCAAGGTTCCGGCCGCCTGGCAGATGCTGCCGTGAATCCGCAGCAGTTTCTGGACGAAACGCTGAAAGTTATTCGCGACACTCTGCGCGAGTTGATGGTCGATGGCATCGAATACGAACTGGTAGGCGACTGGTACGAGCTGGATATTTTCCGCGATGGTGAAACCGATTCTTACGAAGAGCGGGTTATGTCGGTATCGAACTCGATTTACGATGGCGTGGAGTTTGATTCCGAAGTTGAGCACCGCTTTGCCGAAAGGCTAGACAATAACCCCGACATCCGCCTGTTCGTGAAACTGCCGAGCGGGTTTGTCATCAATACTCCGTTAGGCACTTACAACCCTGACTGGGCCATCGTTAAACACGCAGACCAGACCATTTACATGGTGCGAGAAACCAAGGCTGCTACCGGCAAGCTGGACTTGCGCGGCGCGGAACACCTGAAAATTCGTTGCGGCAAGAAACACTTCGGTAAGTTGGGCGTGGATTTCAATGCAGTGACGGATGCGTCGCAGGTTTAGATGAGCTCCTGAAATTCCCGCAATCGGTCAGCCGTAATCACTAAGCCTTGGGCAGACAGGGTGTCCAGATATTCATCAACAGTTTTTGGCGGGTTTTTCAGTGAAGCCCGATGTTGCTTGGCTATTTGTACAACCAGGCTTTCATGCAATTCCAGTTGGTGTTCGATAAACACATCGGGATGCATGGCTTCTAGGCCATACATATCCAAAGCCGGTTGCGGAAAATCTTTCAGGTTAAACGTCACGATGATTTGTGCGCCGGCCCGAATGGCGGCAGCCAAAACATGACGATCATCCGGGTCAGGCAGTTGTAACCCATCAATCAAGGGTTTGTATCCGGTAACCAGGCAATCAGGAATGGCTTCATCCATCATGCTGCGGGTTCGGGACAATTGTGATTCAAGCTCAGGTCTTGTGCGCAGTACCGCAGTGATCCATTCATCATGGATCTGGCCAGTCCAGCGTGCCGCAAACAGGCCGGTTGTGGCCAGGCGCAATAAAAAATCCCGCAGCGGGGCGGGATAGAGCACACAGGCATCAAAAATAACGATAAAGCGCACGTCTAGTAACCCATGTCGTGCTTTTGTGCTTGTTCGGACAATGCCTCCAGCAACTGCGCACTGCGGGTGTCGCGTTGTTGCTTGTAGGCCATCAGGTCCTGGTAGCGGATGCGCCGGTGGGTGCCGATTTTGCTGAATGCAATGGTGCCTTCCTCCAGCAGTTTGACCAGGTGCGGGCGCGATACATTGAGCAGGTTGGCGGCTTCCTGCGTGGTGAGCTGGGCATGGGTGGGCACCACCGTCACGGCATTACCCCGTGCCATTTCGGCCAGCAGGTCGCGCAGCAAAACCAGGGCTTGGCGGGGCAGGATCAGTTCATGCCCGTCCAGCCGTACCCGTGCCCGGTCGGCTGCGGGCCGGCTGGTCAGCAGGCGGCTCAATTCACTGGCACTGGCGTGGGCCAAGGCGGCAGTTTCGGTGTCCGGCAGACTGGGAACAGTGGCGCGGCTCATGGCAAAACCCTCCCTTTTCCACAACCATAGTCGAAATAAACGAAAATCGCAATAAACGAAATATCGGCTGGATGTGCCGTCCGGGCCCTCTAAGCCCGTTGCCCTTGCATGACAACGGGGGATCCGGGCAGATGGTATCCACCCCGTGGTTTCTGCCGCCCCCGTATCCCTGTCTGAGCCTGTTAGCATGCGGGCTTGCCTGGCAAGGGAGCGTTTGGCATGGAATGGCTGGTAAAAGTCATGACAGTGACTGGCAGTGTCATTTTGTTGGTGGCGGCTTTCGGCTGCTTGCTCGCTATTTGGACATGGTTGGGAGATATCGGGTCAAAGAAGCCTGTTGTAGACGAGGATCAGCATGGATTGATGGATGATCTTGATGACTGCGATGAAAGCACCCGCCGTGAGATCAAGCGATTGAAGCGCCGTCTGCGCAAGCTCGAAAGAGCACTGGAAGAGCACGATACATACTGAGCCGGCCCTAACGATTAAAGCGAGGGAACGTTATGAGCACATTGAATGTAGGCCCTATTTTGGGGTTGGAATCCGACATCCGGTATACCGTGTGTTTTTCCACGGCCAAGACGGTGAATACGGCATCGATAACTGCTGACGGTAAGCAGCATGCTGCCGAAGCCGTGGGTGAAACAGCGTCATCGACAGTGTGGCGCGTGGCGATGGACATCCAGCCAGGTAACGAAGGGCGACATATCGCATACCAGATCAAGCTGGATGGTGAATTGGGGCGTTGCCAGAACAAACGCAGTGAATGGATGTTTTATGTGCCGGGCAAGGACGAACACCCGCAGATGGTGTATGCCTCCTGCAACGGGTTTTCCTCACTTGATTTAATGCACAAGACCAAAAACCCGTATTACCTGTGGCAGGCAATGGCCGAGCAGCACCGGCAGGCACCGTTTGCCCTGCTCATAATGGGTGGTGATCAGCTATACGGTGACTCCATCTGGACATCCGTGCGACAACTGGAAAGCTGGAACCAGAAAGGCCACGACGAAAAAGTAAACTTCACGCCTCGCCCGCAATTGCGGCAAAAAATAAACCAGTTCTATGACACCCTATACCAGCAACGCTGGAACAATGAACACATGAGCCTGATGTTAGCCAGCATTCCGTCGGTTATGATGTGGGACGACCACGACATTTTCGACGGCTGGGGCAGTTATCCTCCCGAATTGCAGGAATGCCCGGTTTTCCAGGCCATTTTCGAGGCGGCGAAACATCATTTCGAGCTGTTCCAGGTTCGCTCGCGCAAAAACACCAGCTTGCTGGATGCGCAAGCGAGCCATTATGCATTTGCATTCCGCTTCCGTGCTTACCATGTTCTTGGCTTGGATAACCGGGCAGAGCGCGCCTTGCACCAGGTAATGAGCGAAGGGCAGTGGTCGCTCATCAAGCGATACCTGAATAAAGAAGCCACGAGCGGGCATTTGCTGGTGATGTCAGGCGTGCCAGTGGTTTATCGTGATTTTTCATTTACCGAAGGGGTGTTTGAAAAAACCCCCTGGGAAGAAGATCTTACCGATGATTTGAAGGACCACTGGCGTGCCAAGGAACATCAGGGTGAGCGGGCGCGCCTTATCCATTGCCTGTTGGACAATGTAGAAAAGCGCAACAAAAACAAAGCTGAGAATAACAAAACAATCATTTTATCTGGTGATGTGCATATCGGCTGTGTTGGGGTGATTCATGACATGAAGCGGGAGCTGAAAATCCATCAGGTAGTATCGTCCGGCATCGTGCATCCGGCGCCCAGTCGTCTGCAATGGATGGGCATTATGACGGCGACCAATGACCGGGAAGAATATCTGGATGAAGACAAGAACACCCGTATAGCCATGCTTACGCCGTTTGCATCTGACCGGTATATTCGCCAGCGCAATTATGTGACCCTGCAGATGGGCAGCGACAAAAAGCTGTGGGTCAACTGGGTCAGTGAGGGCAACGACAAACCGTATTATCCGGTGCAGTAATGCAACGCCCCATCACCGGTTACGGTACCGATGCACACGGCGAGCCGTTCGCCTGGCTGTCCTGCGGGCACCGCCAGCACGTGCGCCACCAGCCGCCGTTCGTGAACCGTGCCTGGGTGATGAGCGAGGCCGGGCGCGAATCCATGCTGGGCCACAGGCTCGATTGCGTGCGCTGCGATGCGCTGGAGTGGCCGGACGGTTTCGTGGCCTACAAGCAAACGCCGGAATTTACCGAGCTGACGATTCCCACTGGCCTGCTGAAGGACCACAGCACCAAGCGCGGTGTGTGGGCGCGCATCCGGGTGTGTGCCGGCCGCCTGCATTACCGCATCCCGTCGCTGGGCCTGGACCAGCTGCTCGATGCACACACGCCTGGTACGGTGTTGCCCGAGGTGCTGCACAGCGTCGCGCCGCTGGGCGCGGTGCGGTTTTTCGTCGAGTTCCACCAGCGGGCGGCGGACGCATGATCCGCCGGCAGCTCTGGCTCATCGCCATCTATGCCACCGGTTGCCTGACCCTGGTGCCGTGGTGCGTGTGGACGCTGTTCACGACCGCCACGCGCGACCAGGCGGCTTGGCTCATCGTGTTGCCGCTGGCCTGGCTCATCAGTTTCTGGCCCCTGGCCGGCAGCCTGCTGGCAATCGCGCAGGTGTACCGCTTCATGAAGCGGCTGGACCAGCTCCAGGCCTCCGGGGACCTGCGCCGCGAGTTCCTGGCCCACGGCCTGGACAAGACGGTCATTGCGCTGGTGGCGCGCGACAACCGCTTGCCGGTGTGGGCGGTGCGCTGGGCGGTGAAACGCCTGCCACTGAAGGCGCTGCTGCAGGCAGCCCTCGAAAAGGACCGGCAAACCCGCAATAAAGACAAGCCCTTGCAGCCGTAGCTGCACCGTTTTGGTGCTGCTACGATACGCGCTTTTTTTGGGGCGGGTGGGTCATGAGTGAACGCACGGATCGCTTGCGCTGGCAGCTGGTCAGCGGCCTGTTGCGGCAGTGCCACCTCGAGCGCATCAGCGAGCGTTACCCGCCACGGCTGGTGCTGGCGGTGTTCAACCTCATCAATGGCAGCCTCAGCATCGGCCTGATCGCCTGTGTGGCGCTGCTGACGCAGCAGGCGTTCATTTTCCCCTCGCTGGGGGCGACCGCGTTCATCCTGTTCCACCTGCCGCTGGCCGAGGCCGCCTCGCCACGCAATGTGCTCTGCGGACACCTCATCGGGGCACTGTGCGGCTGGGCCTGCCTGGCCGTGTTCGGCCTGCTGGAGGCCCCGTCAGCCTTCATCACCGGGGTGGATTGGCCGCATGCCGCGGCCACGGCGCTGTCGCTCGGCAGTACCGCCGGCCTGATGGTGCTGTTGCGCGTGCCGCACCCGCCGGCCGGTGCGACCACGCTGATCGTGTCGCTGGGCCTGATGCCGCAGCTGGTACAGATCCCGGTATTGATCGCCGGTGTGTTGTTGCTGATCGGCCAGGCGCTGCTGCTGAACCGCCTGGCGGGCATCCCGTACCCGCTGTGGGCGCCGGCGCGCACAGCCGGCATCGCGGCAGCACCACAGCCGTAGCGGTCAGGCCGCCGGCACGGCCAGCAGGCGCCAGGCCCGTGCGGCCAGCACCACCGCCGCCACTGCCAGCCCGACGGCCAACCCCGCCCACATGCCCTGCGCCCCCCAGCCGGCGTACAGCCCCAGCACCACGCCCACCGGCACCGCGATGACCCAGTAGGCGATGAACGCCGTCCACGCCGGCACGCGGGCGTCATCGACGCCGCGCAGTGCACCGGCCGACACGATCTGGATGCCGTCGAACAACTGGAACAGCCCGGCCACCACCAGCAGGCTGCTGGCGAGCTGCACCACGGCCGCATCACGCACGAACAGCCCGGCCAGGCCCGTGCCCAGCACGGTGAACAGCAGCATCGACAGCGACATCACCCCGAGCGCGAACAGCCAGCCACCGGCCAGCACGCGGCGCAGGCGCGCACCTTCGCCGGCACCGTGCAGGCGGCCGATGCGCACCGTGATGGCCATCGACAGTCCCAGCGGGATCATGAACGCGGTGGATGCGCAGGCGATCGCAATCTGGTGCGCGGCCAGCGGCACCGTGCCGAGCGTGCCGATCAGCAGGGCCGTCGCGGCAAAGGCGCCGACCTCGGTCAGCATGTGCAGGCTGGCCGGCCCGCCGATGGCGAGCAGGTGGCGGAAGGCCTGCCAGCGGCAGGCCTGCCACCAGCGCACCGGTACCCAGCGGCGCAGGCGGCGCGAGCGCTGTAGCCACAGCAGCAGTGCCAGTGCCGTGAGCAGCCGCGCCAGCAGGGTGGCCACGCCGGCGCCCTCCAGGCCCAGCGCCGGCAGGCCGGCATGGCCCCAGATCAGCAGCCAGTTCAGCAGGGCATTCAGCGCCACCCCGCCCAGCGTGATGAAAAACGGCACCCAGGGATGGTGCAGGGCATCGGCGTGGTTCTTCCAGGCGGTGGCCAGCAGGGCCGGCGTGATCGACAGCGCACACAGCAGCAGGTAACCCGGTGTGCGGGCGCTTACTTCGGCGGGTTGCCCCCAGTGGCTTAGCCATGGCAGCACGGCCAGGGTGACCACGGTGGTGACGATGCCCAGCGCCAGCGCCAGCCAGGTGCCGTGCCGCAGCGCCTCCTCGGCCTCCGCGCGCAGGCCGGCACCGAAGGCCTGCGAAACCCGCACCGACACGGCCGTCAGCAACCCCATGCCGATCACCAGCGGCACGATCAGCAGGGTGTTGGCAAAGGTGGCGGCACCCAGCTCGACCACGCCGAGGCGGCCGATCATCACGGTGTCGACCACGCCCATCAGCATCTGGCCCAGCTGGCCGGCGATCAGCGGCAACGCCAGCACCAGGGTCATGCGGGTTTCGGCCGGGAAGGACGGGCGCTCGGTGACGGTGTGGGACATGGGCAGGGCAGACCGGGGTAGAATCGGGGCATTGTACGGGCAACGGTGCCACGGTGGGGCAGCCCGGGTGAGGGCGGCCTGGCCGCAGGCGCCATTCGAAGATTGGCCTGCCGGTGCGCCGGCGCACGGCACACGGTACTGGCCCGCACGGAGGCAGCATGGACACGACGCAACACCCGCAGCGCAAACCGGCCGGCTTCCTGCTGCGCAAGGAAATGCGGCGGCAATGGAAGGTCTGGCGCGCCCAGCTGATCGCCCGCTTCTCGCAGCACCACAGCGAGGACCCGGTGTTCATCGTCGGCTGCGGCCGTTCCGGCACCACCATCCTCGGCCAGGCCCTGGCACAGCACCCGCAGGTGGCCTGGCTCGATGAGCCGCGCGATGCGTGGACGGCAGCATTCCCGCGTGCCGATGTGTGGACGGTGGCCGCACCGCTGCGGCAGGGGCGCCTGCGGCTCTCGGCCGACGATGCCGATGCCCGCGGTGCCGACCGCATCCGCCGCTGCTTCGGCTACGAGCAGCACCGCCAGCAGCGCGCGCGGCTGCTGGAAAAGCTGCCGGAGAACGCCTTTCGCCTGCCTTTCCTCGAGGCGCTGTTCCCGCAGGCCCGCTACATCCACCTGTGGCGCAACGGGGTCGAAGTGGCGCGTTCGATCGAGCAGAAAATCCGGGCCGGCGGCTGGTACGGCAGCAGCGGGTACAAGTGGCGGGCCCTGCAGGACGCCGCGCGCAGCGTGCCGGCACTGGCCGGGCTGCCCTTCGGTGAGCTGACACCCTTCGAGCGCGGCCTGCTGGAATGGCGGCTCAGCGTCGAGCTGGCCGAGCCCTTCCTCGCGCAGTTGCCGCCGCAGCGCCACCGCCAGGTTGATTACGCAGCGCTGGTGGAAGAGCCGGTGGCAACCCTCAATCACCTGTGCGATTTCCTGCAGCTGCCGCACGACCCGATGGTGCAGGCGTTTGCGGAATCGAAGCTGCGCCGGCTGAGCCCGCCGGATGACGGGGCCGCGCTGTCGCCGCGCGCGCTGGCCATCGGTGGCCGCTGGCTGGCCGATGGCCGCGGCTATACCTGAGGCCGGCGGACGGCGGGTGGCAGGCCTTGCGCTGGCAGGCCCGGGGTGTATAAAGAAGGGCGACCCGGACGCGGCGGCAGCCGGCGGGCAGGCAGGACAACACAAGGGGAAAGGCATGGCCCGCAGCAGGACGCACAACCGGCCCGGTCGCAGGCTAGCCGCGCTGCTGGCCGCAGCGGCCCTGCCCGCCGCGATCACGCCTGCCGTGGCACAGCCGGTGGCAGCCAGCGTGCCGGCGCAACTGGCCCCGAAGGCGGCGCAATCGCTGTTGCTCGACATTGCCCGTGCCGGTTCGCGCCTGGTGGCGGTGGGCGAGCGCGGCCATGTGCTGTTGTCCGATGCCGGCTGTGGCCCGTGGCGGCAAGTGGCGGTACCCCGTGATCGCCTGCTCACGGCGGTGCATTTCACTGACGCGCAGCACGGCTGGGCGGTGGGCCACGAGGCGCTGGTGCTGGCCACGGCGGATGGCGGCGAAAGCTGGCAGGTCCAGCACGACGGCGCTGCCGATGCCGCGCCGGCCCTGCTCGATGTGTGGTTTGCCGATGCGCAGCGCGGCTGGGCAGTCGGTGCCTTTGGCCTGCTGCTGCACACCCGCGACGGCGGTGCGCACTGGGAAGACCACAGCAGCCAGCCCGGCAACCCCGATGGCCTGCACCTCAATGCCGTGACCGGCCTGGCCGATGGCCGCGTGCTGGTGGCCGGTGAGCGCGGGCTGGTGCTGCTGTCCGATGCCACCGGCAACCACTGGCAGCCGGTGCCCTTCCCCCACGAGTGCTCGCTGTTCGGCGTGGTCAGCACGCCTGCCCGCACCCTGTTGTTCGGCCTGCGCGGCCATGCCTATGCCAGCCGCGACGGCCACGACTGGCAGCCGCTGGCCGTGCCACTGCCGCAGACGCTCAGCGGTGGCGTGGCCAGTGACGACGGCCGCGTGTTCCTGGCCGGTGAAGGCGGCACGGTGCTCACCGGCCGCATCGACGGCAATGCCCTGCAGGTGCTGCAGGCCGACCAGGGCGGCCACCTCACGGCCGTGACGCTGTCCGCCGGGAGCCTGTGTGCCGTGGGGCAGGGCGGTGCGCGCCGCCTGGCCACGGATGCCGCCACCGCAGGCGGGGTGCAGCCATGACGCCGCGGCAGCCACGCCATTACTACGAGATCGGTGAAGAGGCGCGCCTCTATGAGCGCGTGATCTTCAACTACCGGCCGCTGGTGCTGCTGGTGTTTGCCGTGCTGACGGCGTGGCTGGGGTGGCAGGCCTCGTTCCTGCGGCCGGATGCCAGCTTCGAGAAAATGATCCCGATGCAGCACCCGTACATCCGCGCGATGATGCAGCACATCGACGACATCGGCGCGGCCGGCACCTCGGTGCAGGTGGTGGTGCAGGCCAATGAGGGCGACATTTTCACGCCGCAGTACCTGGAGGTGCTGCGGCAGGCCACCGACGAGGCCTTGTCGCTGCCGGGCGTGTACCAGGGTCGCGTGCAGTCGCTGTGGACACCGAATGTGCGCTGGACCGAGGCGACCGAGAACGGCTTCGACGGTGGCACCGTGATCCCGGCCGATTACGACGGCAGCCCGGCCAGCCTGCAGGCGGTGCGCCAGAACGTGCTGCGCTCGGGCCTGGTCGGCCGCCTGGTGGCCGATGATTTCCGCTCCACGATCATCGACATCCCGCTGATCGACCGCGACCCCACCAGTGGTGCCGCGCTCGATTACCCGCAGTTGTCGCAGCAACTGGAAACGAACCTCCGCAACCGCTTCCAGGACGGGGCGATCACCATCCGCATCACCGGCTTTGCGAAGCTGGTGGGCGACCTCCTCGACGGCATCGGTGCCATCGTGGTGTTCGCCGTGATCACCCTGCTGGTGACGCTGGTGCTGCTGTATTACTTCTGCCGCTGCCCGATCGCCACCCTTGCCCCGCTGGCCTGCTCGCTGGTTGCCGTGGTGTGGCAATTGGGCCTGCTGCACAGTTTCGGCTATGGCATCAACGCCTATTCGATGCTGGTGCCCTTCCTGGTGTTTGCAATCGGCACCAGCCACGGCGTGCAGGTGATCAATGCCATCACGGTGGCGATGGGTGAGGGAGCCAGCGCCGAACAGGCAGCCCGCCGTGCCTACCGCATGCTGTACCTGCCGGGCATGCTGGCGCTGCTCACCGACGGCCTCGGCTTCATCACGTTGTTTGTCATCCGCATCGAGGTGATCCAGGAGCTGGCGATCGCCGCGAGCCTCGGCGTGGCCGTCATCATCTTCACCAACCTGGTGCTGTTGCCGGTCGTGATGTCCTACCTCGGCGTACGCCGCAGCGGCATCGAACACAGCCGGCGCCAGCAGCAGGCCGGCAACCGGTGGCAATGGCTGGCGAAAGCGGCCAGCCCGCCGGTGGCGCGCCTCTCGCTGCTGGCAGCGGCCGGCCTGCTGGCACTCGGCCTGTGGGGCGGTTCGCAGGCGGCCATCGGCGACCTCGACCGCGGCGCACCGGAGCTGCGTCCCGATTCGCGCTACAACCAGGATGTGGCCTACAGCAATGCGCATTACGGTGTCAGTTCCGATGTGTTCATGGTGATGGTGGAAACCCCGCCCGAACAATGCTCCCGCTACGAAACCATGGCACTGGTGGACCGTTTCGCCTGGCAGATGCAGAACATCGAGGGCGTGCAGTCGGCCATTTCCTATGCCGACGCGGCCAAGCAGGTGCTCACCGGCTTCAACGAAGGCAACCTGAAGTACTACACGCTGCCGCGTGACCAGCGCGCGCTGGACGGCGCCTTCTTCGCGATACCGCCGCCGTTGGTGAACCACGACTGCAGTTTTGTCGCGGTGATCCTCTTCCTCGCCGACCACAAGGCCGAAACCCTGCAGCGCGTGGTGGCGGCAGCCGAGGCCTTCGCGCGCGAACACGACAGCGCGAATGCGCGTTTCGTGCTGGCGTCGGGCAATGCCGGCATCGAGGCGGCCACCAACCAGGTGATCGAGGCAGCCCAGCCGCGCATGCTGTGGCTGGTGTACGGCGTGGTGTTCGTGCTGGTGCTGGTGATGTTTGCCTCGCCGGCAGCCACCGTGTGCATCATGGTGCCGCTGGTGATCACCTCGGTGCTGTGCGAGGCACTGATGGCTGCACTGGGCATCGGCATCAAGGTGGCCACGCTGCCGGTGATTGCACTCGGCGTCGGTGTCGGCGTCGATTACGGCGTGTACATCTACGGCCGCCTGGAAGGCTTCCTGCGCCAGGGGCAAGACCTGCAAACGGCCTACTTCAATACCCTGCGCACCACCGGCAAGGCGGTGGCGCTCACCGGCATGGCGCTCGCCATCGGCGTGGCGACCTGGGCCTTCTCGCCGGTGAAGTTCCAGGCCGACATGGGCGTACTGCTGGTGTTCATGTTCCTGTGGAACATGATCGGCGCACTGTGGCTGCTGCCGGCACTGGCCTGTTACCTGGTCAACCCGGCGCGGCTGGCAGCCAAGGGGCCCCGCCGGCAGGAGTTGCTGGACAACGAAACCCGCAAGCAAGGAGGTGCATCATGAAGGGCGTTCCGGGATGGAACCTGCTGCCGCTCGCGGCAGCCATGGGCGTGCTGGCAGCACCGGTACAGGCGCTGGATTTTTCCTGGGGCAGCGGTGCCGATGCCGTCACCGTCGATGTCGACAGCAGCATCACCTACGGCGCGCAGTGGCGCGTGCAGGCTGCCGACAAGAAACTGCTGCGCGGCGATGGCACCCTGGTGGGCAGCATCGTGGCTGCCAACCTCGATGACGGCAACCGCAACTTTGATACCGGCCTGGTCAGCAACCGCCTCACGCTGCTGACCGACATCGACATCCGCTGGCGTGAGTACGGCGTGTTCCTGCGCGGCAAGGCCTTCTACGACACCGTGTACAAGGACCAGAACCCCGACATGGATGCCGCAGACTTCGCCGCCTACAACAGCGGCACTGCGGTAGGCGGCAACACGCCGTTTGGCGAGTTCCCACAGCACACCGAGGATGACTACGGTGCCGATGTGCGCCTGCTGGATGCCTTTGCCTACGGCACGGTCGACCTGCAGGGGCACCGGCTCAACCTGCGCGCCGGCCGGCAGGCCATCAACTGGGGCGAGAGCACCTTCACGCCCGGCATCATGGCCGTGCAGAACCGCATCGATGTGGCCGCCTCCAACAACCCCGGCGTGGAAGTGAAGGAAATCCTGCTGCCCACCGGTGCCATCTACGGGCAGGTCAACCTCACTGACCGGATCGATGTCGAGGCCTATTACCAGTACGAGTTCAAGCGCACCAAGATCGACGGCGTCGGCAGCTACTACAGTTATGTCGACCAGATGGGCCCCGGCGCCCAGCATTTCCTGGCGCCGGTGCTGGGCCTGGTATTCCCGATACCCCGCGCCGCCGATGACCGCCCCTCGCACAGCGGCCAATGGGGCCTGGCCGTGCGGTACCTGTTCGACAACGGCTCGGAAGTGGCCTTCTACAACCTGGTGGCGCACAGCAAGACGCCCAGTTTCGAGATCCATGGCACCGACATCGGTGGCGGCCTGGTCCTGCCGTACGAATACACCATGCGCTACTTCGACGAGGTGCGCCTGTACGGCATGAGCTTCTCCACTGTGATCGGCACCACCAGCGTGGGCGGCGAGTTCAGCTACCGGCCCAACATGCCGGTGGTGTCCGGCGACCTGATCGGCACGCCGGTGCGCGCGGCGTTCTACCAGGCCAGCATCAACGGCACGCATGTGTTCGGGCCGAGCTTCCTCGCCGATGACACCCGGCTGGTGTTTGAGGTGGTCACCGGCCAGCACGACAGCCTGCGCGACAGCGACCTGCGCTTCGACGCGGCGGCTTGGGGCGCCAGCGTGCGTGCCGAGTTCTTTTACAACAGCGTCCTGCCCGGTGTGGACCTGAAGGTGCCGGTGTTCTATGCACAGGGCCTCGAGGGCACCATCAAGGAAATGAACCTCACCGAGCATGCCAAGACCTTCAACATCGGCCTCACCTTGCTGTACCTGCAGCAGCTGGAAGCCGGCATCAACTACACCACCTATTTCGGCGGCGACATCGACAACTGGGTCAATGACCGCGACAACATCGCACTGACCCTGAAATACAACTTCTGAGGACGACGATCATGAAACGCATGCATTCCCGTTTCACGCGCACGCTGCTGGCGGCCTGCTTCGCACTGCCGGCGCTGGCCGCGCTGGCCAAGGTCCCGCCCGAGGAAGCGCAGCAGCTGAAGGACGGCCCGCTGACCCCGCTGGGCGCCGAGCGTGCCGGCAACAAGGACGGCAGCATCCCGGCCTGGACCGGCAGCATGCTCGGTGTACCGGTCGGGCTGCAGTACGCGGGTACCGGCAGTGTCTACCCGGATCCGTACGCGGCCGAAAAACCGCTGTTCGTGATCACCGCCGACAACATGGCGCAATATGCCGACCGCCTCACCGAGGGCCAGAAAGCGCTGTTCCGCCAGTACCCGAAAACCTTCCGCATGCCGGTGTACCCCAGCCACCGCGATGGCCGTTACCACAAGCTGGCTGAGGAGCGCGCTTTCTTCAATGCGCTGCACACGCAACTGGTCAATGGCGTCGATGGCCTGCGCCAGTTCACCGGCGGCGCACCGTTCCCGATACCGAAGAACGGCGCCGAGGCGCTGTGGAATGCCCGTGTCAATGCGCCCAACTTCAGCATGGACGGCGTGATGGATGACATCGCCGTGTTTGCCGACGGCAGCCAGTCGGTGCGCACGCTGCGCACGGTGGCGGATTACCCGTTTGCCAGCCACACGCATGCGGTGGGTGTCGTCGATGAGCAGATCAGCATCTACGGCGGCCTGGTGCACCTCACCACCGAGGCGCCGATCCGCGAGAAAGGCCAGATGACCGTCGTGCACGAGCCGCTCGACCAGGTCACCTACCCACGCCAGGCCTGGATCTACCTGCCCGGCGTGCGCCGCGTGAAGCAGGCGCCGACGGTGGGCTACGACACCCCGGATGCACCCGGCGGCCTGATGACCACCGATGACATGCTCGGCTTCAACGGTGCGATGGACCGCTACGAGTGGACCCTGGTCGGCAAGCGCGAGGCCTACATTCCCTACCATGCCTACCGCTTCGACGACCCGAAGGCGCGATACAAGGACATCCTGACGCCGTACCACGCCAACCCGGAGTTCATGCGCTACGAGCTGCACCGCGTGTGGGTGGTGGAAGCCACCCTGAAGCCCGGCAGCCGCCACCTGTACTCGAAGCGGCGGTTCTACCTCGACGAGGACAGCTGGCTGGCCGCCAGCACCGAGAACTACGACGGCCGTGGCGACCTGTGGCGCGTCAGCCTGATCAACACGATCTACGACTATGCCGTGCAGGGCTACATCCAGCGCACGCTGATGTTCCATGACCTCAAGGCCGGCGCCTACATCGCCATCCGCATGGCCAACGAGCGCGAGCCTACGCAATACAACATCCCGCCGCGCGGCGAGGAGTTCTTCACCGCAGCGAACCTGCGCAAGATGGGTACGCGCTAGGTGACCCCCGGCATTGGCAGAAAGCCGGGTTGCATGGGCCGATGAGCGTGCGCACCTGGGTCATCCGCTGGGTGGCGGCGGTTTTCTACGCGGCGTGTGCCCTGGTGCTCGCCGAAGGGGCACTGGTGCTGTACTGCGTGTACAAGGCCCGCGAGGCCAGCACGCACCAGCAGGATGTCATCTTCATGTCGACGGTCCGGGATGGCTCCGGCGGCTCGCTGTGGCGTGTCATGTGGTCCGAGTACGAGCCCGGCGCCAGCAAGGAAATCCGGCTGGCCAATGGCCAGCACTATGCCATCCGGATCAGCAAGGACGGCTTCCGCACCCGCGACATTCCCCCCAAGGCTGCCGGCGTGTTCCGCATCCTGGCCATCGGCGCCTCGACGACGGTGCAGGGCGAAACCAACGAGACCACCTACCCGGCCTACCTCGAGCGCCTGCTCGCCGAGGCCCGGCCCGGCACGCCGGTGGAGGTGTATAACCTGGGCGTGAGCGGCACCCGCAGCGATTATTGGCTGGGCCGCTTTGACCGCCTGCTGGCCCTGCAGCCGGACCTCGTCATCCAGTACAACGCCATCAACGACCTGGCCCATGCCGGCCATTACGCCGCGTACTACCGGCAACGGCCCTGGCTGGCATTCCTGCGCGGCCGCTTCCTGTACCAGGCGCTGTGGCCGGCCCGGCCGCAGGAATTCACCGGGGTGTATGAGCACATCCTGTCGAATATGGTGGCTTTGCACGACCGCCTGCAGGCGTATGGCATCCGCTATGCCACGGCCACCTTTGCCAGCCCGGACCCGGATGCTCTGTCAGGGGATTTTGCGTGGTTCCTCAACTACAACGTGGCCACGCACTGGGGGCGCGCGTCGAAAACCCTGCGGTACCGCGATTTCCACGCCATGCTGGCCTACTACAACCGCTACATGGCCCAACGCCTGCATCAAGCAGGCATCCCGGTTGTGCCGCTGGATGAACACATCCGCGCAGAAAGCGATTTCATCGATGCCTGCCACATGACCGATGCCGGCATCCGCAAGCAGGCCGCGGCATTCGCCGAGTTGGTCGCGCCGCTGGTGCCGTAGCAGGGCCGGCGGCTTGGGCGTGGCCGTGACGGGGTGATCTGCGGGTGCCCCGAATGCTGTCGGAAACGGAAGTGTTGCTCTGATCCTGATGATTCCGCTCCCTGAGTAGGCCGAAGGCCGTATCGAAGGGGCGGTAATGATGCGGCAAGCGCCGAAATGTTACTCTTACCCCAATTATTAATGCCTGTTGTGAGCGTCGTTAGAGAAAGTCATGGCCACCCTAGATTGCGGAACATACGAGTCAACAATTAATAGTGTTTGTCACATCTACTGCATAGATCGAAGTGCGGCAGAAAAATTCTTGTTTGGTATTGATCTTTATGTCTCGCATAAAAGTAGAAATATTTATAGTGACTGTGGCGACTATCTGCGCGAACTATTTGAGGGAAAATTCGGGAAACCTAAATTGCAGCTGGAGGAAGTTTCTTGGTTCCATCTCACAAGAACGACCAGGGGTTCTGATTTTTCAGAAGGTATTTTGCCGCTAGGGCAGATCTTGGGCAGGGTCTGGAAAATGCTCAGCTCACTATTAGAAACCCCTGAGCAGAAAGCAAATCTAGCAACAATGCAAGCAAATGGAGTTAAAAACTTTCAGTTTGGGCTGAAAACAAGAAACAGCGTTCATCACGGACCTTTTGCAATTCTTGTGCGCGAAGTTGCTTTTAACTCAGATAAAATTTGCAACCACGACTATCTCGAAGTCCCTGAAATAATCGAAGACATTTGCAATGGTTACCGAGAGCAATTTGGCCACTGCATCTATGACGCTGTGACTTCAAAATTAGAAAAATGCATTGTGAAATTTAAATCCAATAAGTATACAGGCGTACACTTGCTTGCCACCGCCCTTCTATACTGTTGGTGCATTGTAAGAAACGAAGAATTTAGCTCATTTGCCAATACTTGCTTTGACTCTGAAGGCGAGCCAATTTCTAGGAAACAGATAATTTCTGTGGAATTTATCTAACAATTGGTTCAAGAATATTGGGGCCAGGGTGGCGTTCACGGCCGCACCTGGGCCGTTATGCCCCTGCCAGCCGCTCCCCCTGCGGCAGCCAGCGGCGGATGAGTGCCTCGGCCAGGGCATCGTCGCTGAGCGTGGCGGCAGCCTGCCGCACGGCATCGAGCAGGGCGGCATCGCGTTGCAGGTCGGCGACGCGGAAGGCCACCAGCCCGGCCTGCCGCGCACCCAGCAGTTCGCCGGGGCCGCGCAGTTCGAGGTCTTTCTCCGCAATCACGAAACCGTCATTCGTTTCGCGCATCGTCGCCAGGCGCTCCTTCGCGTAGCGTGACAGCGGCCGGGCATACAGCAGCACGCAGTGGCTTTCGGCCGCGCCGCGCCCCACGCGCCCGCGCAACTGGTGCAGCTGTGCCAGGCCGAGGCGCTCGGGGTTCTCGATGATCATCAGGCTGGCGTTGGGTACATCCACGCCGACCTCGATCACGGTGGTGGCCACCAGCAGGTCGATGCTGCCGGCCTTGAAGGCGGCCATCACGGCATGCTTGTCCGCCGGTTTCAGGCGGCCGTGGATCAGGCCGACGCGCACATCCGGCAAGGCAGCGGCGAGCTGGGCGTGGGTCGCTTCGGCCGCTTCGCAGTCGAGTTCTTCGGATTCCTCGATCAGGGTGCAGACCCAATAGGCCTGGCGGCCTTCGTGGCAGGCACGGTGCATGCGGGCGATCACCTCATCGCGCCGCGCGTTGTCCACCAGTACCGTCTGTACCGGCGTGCGGCCTGGCGGCAATTCGTCGATCACCGTGTTGTCGAGGTCGGCGTAGGCGCTCATCGCCAGGGTGCGCGGGATCGGGGTGGCGGTCATGATCAGCTGGTGCGGGCGCAGGCCGTCGCCGTGGCCTTTTTCCGACAGGGCGAGGCGCTGGTGCACGCCGAAGCGGTGCTGCTCGTCGATGATGGCCAGCCCCAGGCGCTGGAAGGCTACCGATTCCTGGAACAGGGCGTGCGTGCCAATGGCCAGCGGTACGCTGCCGTTGCCGAGCGCAGCGAGGATTTCCGCTTTCTGTTTCTTCGGTGTCTGGCTGGTCAGCAGTGCCATCGCCACACCCAGCGGCCGCAGCCAGTGCGCAAAGGCGTTGGCGTGCTGCGTGGCAAGTACCTCGGTCGGCGCCATCAGCGCCACCTGGTAGCCGTTGCCGATGGCGTGCAGTGCCGCGAGTGCTGCCACTACCGTCTTGCCGGAGCCGACATCGCCCTGCACCAGGCGCAGCATCGGCTGCGGTTGCCGCAGGTCGTGCAGGATGTCGGCCACCGCACGCTGCTGTGCGCCCGTCAGCCGGAATGGCAGCGCCTGCAGCAGCTGCTGCGACAGCGCGCCCGTTGCCGTCATCGCCGGCGCTGCATGGCGCTGTACGCGCTCGCGCAGGCGGCGCAGTGACAGCTGGTGCGCGAGCAACTCCTCGAAAGCCAGGCGCTGCTGGAACGGGTGTACGCCGTCGGCGAGTTGTGCGAGATCCACGCCACGCGGCGGCCGGTGCAAAAAGTGCAGCGCATCGGCCAGCGACACGCGCAGGGCGGCTGGCAACAGGGCATCCGGCAGTGCCTGCCCCAGCCCGCTGTCCAGCCGTGCCAGGGCCTCCTCGGTCAGCAGCCGCCAGCGCTGCTGCGTGAGGCCGGTGGTGGTGGGGTAGATCGGCGTCAGGCGGTCTTCACCGGCCGGCAGGGCGGCGCTGGTGTGGCGGTATTCCGGGTGCACCAGCTCCAGCCCGGCCGCACCGCGCCGCACCTCGCCGAAACAGCGCAGCGTATCGCCGGGCTTCAGGGCTGCCTGCTGCGCCTTGCTGAAATGGAAGAAGCGCAGCGTCACGGTGCCGGTGTTGTCCTGCAGCCGGCACAGCAGCGAGCGTCGCCGGCCGAACACCACATCGGCACCGCGCAGCGTGCCTTCGATGACGGTTTCCATGCCCGGCTGCAGGGCGCCGATCGGCGTCACGCGGGTGCGGTCCTGGTAGCGCAGCGGCAGGTGGAACAGCAGGTCCTGCACCGAGTGGATGCCGAGCTTGCCGAGTTTTGCGGCAAGCCCGGGGCCCACGCCCTTGAGTGCAGTGACGGCTTGCTGGTCGAGCGGTATGGGCATGGGCATTCGTGGTCTAATGGCGTGAACGGATGATGCCCGATTTTACCGATGGGGACGATAGCGGATGACTGCCCTGCGTGTGCTCATTGCCGGTTGCGGTGACCTTGGTACAGCGGTGGGCCAGCGCCTGCTGCGCACCGGTTGCAGCGTGGGCGGTGTGCGCCGGCAGCCGCAGGCGCTGGCGGCCGGCATCACGCCGATCGTTGCGGATGTCACGCAGCCGGCCACGCTGGCCACGCTGGCTGCGTTTCGCCCCGACATCCTGCTGTATGCGGTGGCAGCCGGCGGCCGCGACGAGGCCGCGTACCGGGCCGCGTACCCGGCGGGCCTGGGCCATGTGCTGCAGGCGCTCGCCGGTGTGCCGCTGCGGCATGCCTTGTTTGTCTCCAGCACGCGCGTCTACGGCGAGGATGCTGGCGGCTGGTGCGACGAAGCCGGTGACCCGGGGCCAGCGGAGTTTGGCGGCGAGTGCCTGTGGCAGGCCGAGCAGCGCCTGGCATCACTTGCCTGCGGCCACACCAGTCTGCGCCTGTCCGGCATCTATGGCCCCGGTCGCCGGCGCCTGCTGGCACTGGCCACGCAACCGGATGCCTGGCCGGCCGGCAACCGATGGACAAACCGTATCCACCGTGACGATGCCGCGGGCTTCATCGCGCACCTCGTGCAGCGTGTGGCCTGTGGCGACACCGTGCAGGACTGCTACAACGTCAGTGACGATGAACCCACCCCGCAGCACGCGGTGCTGCACTGGCTGGCGGCCCGCCAGGGCCTCGATGTGCGCGACCGGCCGGTACCGCCGGTAGCCGGCGGCAAGCGCGTGCGCAATGTACGCCTGCACGCCAGCGGCTTTGCTCTGGGGTATCCGTCCTTCCGCGAAGGCTACGGGGTACGGCGCGATGACTGACCGCCACTTGGCCATTGCGTCGTTGCTGATCGACATCGAGGCCGCGCTGCGCCAGTACGCGTTGTGGGAGACGCAGTCACCGCCGACCACCGCACTCGCCAGCAGCGAGCCGTTCTGCATCGACACCCTGACCCTGCCGCAGTGGCTGCAGTTCGTGATGATCCCGCGTTTCTACGCCATCATTGAGGTGCGTGGTGAGTTGCCGCAGCGCTGTGCGATCCACCCGGTGGCTGAGCTGTATTTCCGCGATCTGGGGCTGGATGCAGGCGCGCTGTTGCAGGCACTCGAACGGCTGGATGCGGTGTTCGGGGCGGATTGAACCTAGCGGATGCCGTGCTTCGTCAGACCCGGCAACCACGCTTCGATACGCCTTGCAGGCAAGGCTACTCAGCGACCGTGCTGCGACAGGCCCAACAACCCGCTCCCTGGGTAGGTCGCATCGCGACCGTATCGAAGGGCGCAGGCTCAGCAGCTCATGATCCCTTCGATTTCCACCCGCGCGCCTTTCGGCAGCGCGGCGACCTGCACGCAGGCGCGGGCCGGGTAGGGAGCACTGAAGTAGCGCTTCATCACCTCGTTGATGGTGGCGAAGTCATTCAGGTCGGTGAGGAAGATCGACACCTTGACGAAATCACCCATGCTGCCGCCGGCGGCTTCGGCCACGGCCTTCAGGTTGTCGAACACGCGGGTGGCTTCCTGTTCGATGCTGCCCTGCACCAGCTGCATGGTTTTCGGGTCCAGCGGGATTTGTCCCGACAGGAACACGGTGTTGCCCACTTTCACGGCCTGTGAATAGGGCCCGATGGCTTCGGGGGCGTGGCTGGTGTGGATGATGGCCTTGTTGCTCACGGTACGGCTCCGTCAGTGGTGGTGCAGGTTCTTCATGCGGGTGACGCGAATCACCGACTTGATGCTGCGGATGCGGCGCATGATGCGCGCCAGGTGTACCCGGTTCTGCACGCCGATCTCGAGGCGGATCAGGCTGATGCGCGGGTCTTTTTCCTCGATGCTGATCTTGTCGATGTTGGCATCGAAGCTGTTGATCTTGGTGGCCAGCAGGGCAATGATGCCGCGCTGGTTTTCGAGCTCGACACGCAGCTCGACCGGGAAGTCGCCGCTGATGGCATCGCCCCAGCGCACGCTGACATAGTCCTTCGGTTCGCTGCGCGCCTTCAGCACGTTGTTGCAGCTCTCGACATGCACCACCACGCCGCGGCCCGAGCTGATGTGGCCGATGATGGGGTCACCGGGAATCGGGTGGCAACAGCGCGCAAAACTGATCATGGTGTTCTGGCGGCCCTGCACGATGAGCGGCGTGGCGCTGGGCGGCTCCAGTGCTGCCTGCGTGTCGCTGCTGATGGCCAGGCCATCGCCGTCGGGCAGCAGGTGCTGTGCGGTGATGAAGGCCAGCCGGTTGCCCAGGCCGATGTCTTCCAGGATGGTGTCGAAATTGCCGTGGCCGGTTTCCTTCAGCAGCATGTCGATGCGTTCGGGCGGGATGTCGTCCATCCCGTGGCCCAGGCTGTCCAGCGCGCGCTCGAGCAGGCGGCGGCCGAGGATGATCGATTCGGTGTGGCGCTGGCCCTTGAGGAAGTGGCGGATGTTGCTGCGGGCCTTGCCGCTGACCACGAAGTTGAGCCAGGCCGGGTTGGGTTGTGCACCGGGTGCGGTGATGATCTCCACCGTCTGCCCGCTCTGCAACACCTCCGACAGCGGGGCGAGCTGGCGGTTGATGCGGCAACCGACGCAGCGGTTGCCCAGGTCGGTATGCACGGTGTAGGCAAAGTCCACGGCGGTGGCACCGGCCGGCAATTCGAGGATGTCGCCACTGGGCGTGAACACATAAATCTCGTCCGGGAACAGGTCGGTCTTCATGTGCTCGATGAATTCGAGGCTGTTGCCGGCGCGTTGCTGCATTTCCAGCAGGCCCTGCACCCATTGCCGTGCGCGTTCGTGGGTGGTGTCGGCCTCGTCGCCGGCCGATTTGTACAGCCAGTGTGCGGCGATGCCGTTGTTGGCCATGTCTTCCATTTCGGCAGTGCGGATCTGGATTTCGATCGGCACGCCGTGCATGCCGAACAGCACGGTGTGCAGCGACTGGTAGCCGTTGGCCTTCGGGATGGCGATGTAGTCCTTGAAGCGGCCCGCCACCGGCTTGTACAGGCTGTGCACGATGCCCAGCGAGCGGTAGCAGGTATCGACGCTGTCGACGACGACGCGGAAGGCCAGCACATCCATGATGTTGGAGAACGGTTTGCGCTGGCTGCGCATCTTCTGGTAGATGCCGTAGAGGTGTTTTTCACGGCCCAGCACGCGGGCCTGGATGCCTTCCTCGGCCAGTGCATGCTCGATGGCAGTGCGGATGGTGTCGACCAGCTCGCGGCGGTTGCCACGGAACTTGCGCACGGCGGCGGCAATGCGGCGGGCGCGCATCGGGTGCAGCGCGGCAAAGCCGAGTTCTTCCAGCTCGATGCGCAGGCTGTTCATGCCCAGACGGTTGGCAATCGGGGCATACATGTCGAGGGTTTCGCGGGCGATGCGGCGGCGCTTCTCCAGCCCCACCACATCGAGCGTGCGCATGTTGTGCAGGCGGTCGGCGAGCTTGACCAGGATGACGCGGATGTCGCGCGACATTGCCAGCGCCATTTTCTGGAAGTTCTCGGCCTGGGCTTCGGCGCGCGAGCGGAATTCGATCTTGGCGAGCTTGCTGACGCCGTCGACGAGGTTCGCCACCGGCTCGCCGAACTGGCCGGCCAGCGCCTCGCGGCTGATGCCGGTGTCTTCGATGACATCGTGCAGCAGCGCCGCCATCAGGCTCTGGTGGTCCATGTGCATGCTGGCGAGGATGCTGGCCACGGCCAGCGGGTGCGTCACATACGCTTCGCCGCTGTGGCGGCGCTGGCCGTCATGGGCCTGTTCGGCATAGAAGTAGGCGCGCCGGATCTGCGTGACCTGCTCGGGGGCGAGGTAGGTCGAGAGGGCATCGGAAAGCGTGTCGATCGTCGCGGCCATGGTCCCCCTCCGCGGGGGACTGGCCCCCGGCGGGGTGTGCCCTTACTCGAGGTCCTCGAAATCGTCTTCATCCTCTTCGGGGATGATGACGGCGTTGAGGTCCATCTCCTGGATCAGGGCGGCCAGGTCGGCGCTGTCGTCGGTTTCCGGGCCGGCACCGAGTTCCTCGATGTTGGACGGGGTGATCAGGTTCTCGGCGATTTCACGCAGCGCCACCACGGTGGGCTTGTCGCCGTCTTCCTTCACCAGCGGCTCCTTGCCGCCGGTGGCCAGCTGGCGGGCACGCTTGCTGGCCAGCAGTACCAGCTCGAAACGGTTTTCGACGTTATCCAGGCAATCTTCAACGGTAATCCGCGCCATGACTCACACGCTCACAGGTAACTTAAGGATGACAAAGCCCGCACGCAGCGGGCACCGGGACCGCGCAGTATACCGGAAAATCCCCAGTCAGGTCAGCAGCTTGCCCAGCAGGCCGGCCTGCGCCTGCTGCTGCCGCAGCTGGGTCAGGCGGTTGGCACGGACGATGGCCTTCAGGTCCTCCAGCGCCGTGGCGAACTGGTCGTTGATGACCAGGTAGTCGGCCTCGGGGTAATGCGACATCTCGCCGGCAGCCTCGGCCAGCCGGCGTTCGATCACCGCCGGGTCGTCCTGGCCGCGCCCGGTGAGCCGCTCGCGCAGCACCGCCCGCGACGGCGGCAATATAAAAATACTAATGGATTCAGGGAGTTGCCTGCGTATCTGGGCGGCACCCTGCCAGTCGATCTCGAGCACCACATCATGCCCGGCCGCGAGCTCGGCCTCCACCGCGTGGCGCGAGGTGCCGTAGTAGTTGCCGAACACCTGGGCATGCTCCAGGAAGGTGCCCTCGGCCACCATGGCATGGAAGGTGGCCGCATCGACGAAATGGTAGTTGAGGCCGTCGACCTCGCCGGGGCGGGGCGGGCGGGTGGTGTGGGACACCGACACCACCACCGACAGGTCGGCGGCTACCAGGGCCTTCACCAGCGAGGTCTTGCCGGCACCCGAGGGCGCGGAAACAATGAACAGGATGCCCTGGCGCATGAAGGCCGGTCCCTCCGGTGGGTAAGGCTGCTAGGGTAAAAGCTTTTGCCGGCACAGGGAAGGCCATGGACTTGCCGCACAGCCCCACCGAATTGACGACGGCCGGCAGCGATGCCGTGCTGGGCCTGCTGGCGCTGGCCATCGCGTTGGCCCTGCGCCACCGGGCGAACGGGTATTGGCTGGGCGTGTTTGCCGCCACCGCCGTCGCGGCCGTGCTGGGCGCGGTGCTGCACGGCCTGCCGTGGCCGGCCGGTTGGGCACGCCTGCTGTGGCAGCCGTTGTACCTGGCCCTGGTGCTGGCGATGACGGTGCTGCTGGCCGCCACGGTGCACGACTGGCGCGGGCCGGCGGCAGCCCGCACGAACCTGCGCACGGCGAGCGTACCGGCGCTGCTTGCGTATGCACTGCTGGCATTGCGCGATGACTTCACGCTGTTCGTGCTGTATGAAGCGGCCATCCTGCTGCTGGTGATCGGCATCACCGTGCAGCACTACCGGCGCCGGCCGCAGCCCGCACTGGCCTGGGTCCTGGCCGGCCTGCTCATCACGCTGCTGGCCGCACTGGTGCAGGCAGGTTTCCGCGGCACGCTCGTGGTAGGCTGGGCCTTCGACCACAACGGCCTGTTCCACCTGCTGCAACTGCCCGGCCTGCTGTGCCTGTATGCCGGCCTGCGGCAGCGGCCACCCGCCCACTGACCCGACGGATACCGCCATGAACCTTACCGACGCACTGCTGGGCGATGCCTCGCCCTACATCGCCAACTTCGTGTACGACATCGAAGTGCGCCTGCTGTTCATCGAATGTGTCGATGACCCCGAGACGCAACAGCCGGTGCGGCGCATCGTGTTTCCCGGCATCCTCGCCTACAGCGAGAGCAATGCCATCGATACCCCCGACGACGACAGCGTTGACGACATCGTCGACATCTACCGCCGCCACGACGGCTGCTACTGCATCGACACCTACAAGAAGTCGATCGTGCTGAAGACCGGCAGCGAGCCGTTTACCGAGGCGATGTAACGCCCGCTCGATGTTCAGCACCTTTCTACGAAAGTACGACAGGGGCCGCAGGGATTAAATATTGATCAGCCGCTACAGCTGGTTAAAAAATAATCCGGCCCCTTTATTTGAAACCAAGTGTATTGGCCGTATCGGAATTTGGGAAAGTGGTATCCGGAAGGGTAACTTGAAAAGGCATTGCCATAATTCATCAGAATTGGATCAATGAAATTACAGAATTAGTTATTAATGTGGATTTAGGGAGATAGAAAATGGAACTGAAATAGCCTCAGAAAGGCCTTGGCCTGATCGGCTGGATATTAATGATCCCGGTGATACTGATCGGGCTGCTTGTTTTGGCATTTGCTTATTGCGAGCTGAACAAGGCGTATTGGTATCGCAAGGTAAGACAGTGGTGTGAGAAAGATGGCGGGGTGACTGTGTACGAAAAAGTTAGTGTATCTAGGATGCAATATCCAGCGACGTCCCCCCTGTTTGA
>LAHR01000460.1_pt1 | contig 53806 bp, 51 predicted proteins | sample 329641 | NCBI WGS metagenome assembly LAHR01 (sample SAMN03275701, study PRJNA271635) | activated sludge metagenome | isolation source: Sample C-3 Sludge from acetogenic chamber (third chamber) of Anaerobic...
GGTGATGGAGTCGAGCAGGATCACCACGTCGCGCTTGTGTTCGACCAGGCGCTTGGCCTTCTCGATGACCATCTCGGCCACCTGCACGTGGCGGGCCGGCGGCTCGTCGAAGGTGGAGGCCACCACTTCGGCGCGTACCGAGCGCTGCATTTCGGTCACTTCTTCCGGGCGCTCGTCGATCAGCAGCACGATCAGGTAGCACTCGGGGTTGTTGCGCACGATGCTCTGGGCGATGTGCTGCAGCATGATGGTCTTGCCGGCCTTCGGCGGGGCGACGATCAGGCCGCGCTGGCCCTTGCCGATGGGGGCAACCAGGTCGATCACGCGGCCGGTGAGGTCCTCGGTGGAGCCGTTGCCGGCCTCGAGCACCATGCGCTTGTTGGGGAAGAGGGGGGTGAGGTTTTCGAACAGGATCTTGTCGCGCGGGACATCGGGGCCGGAGAAGTTGATGTCATCGACCTTCAGCAGCGCGAAGTAGCGCTCGCTGTCCTTCGGCGGGCGGATCTTCCCGGAAATGGTGTCGCCGGTGCGCAGGTTGAAGCGGCGGATCTGGCTGGGCGAGACGTAGATGTCGTCCGGGCCGGCGAGGTAGGAGCCCTCGGAGGAGCGCAGGAAGCCGAAGCCGTCCTGCAGGATCTCCAGCACGCCGTCGCCGGAGATGTCTTCGCCGTTCTTCGCGTGCTTCTTCAGGATGGCGAAAATCATGTCCTGCTTGCGCGAGCGGGCCATGTTCTCGAGGCCGAGGTCATTGGCGATCTGCAGCAGGTCGCCGGTCGATTTGGTTTTCAGGTCAGTCAGGTTCATGGGGTACCGGAGGTTCGAGTGGTGGGGGTGGAACGGAAGCGGCAGGTGCCGTTTTTTTCATGCGGTGCACCAGGGAGGGCGCACCGGGCAAAAACTTGTGGGGGACCTTGCGATGCCAGGAATGGTTGTGGGGGCGATCAGGAATGGCGGCTAATGTAGCACCCCCGTTGGGGGGCCACAAGCCCCCACCCGGGGTGCGGGCAGGGCGGCCATCCGCCCTGCCGGCCGGCTCACAGGGCGCTGTTGATGAAATCGACCAGCTGGTTCTTGGTCAGTGCGCCGACCTTGGTGGCCTCGAGCTTGCCGCCCTTGAACACCAGCAGGGTCGGGATGCCGCGTACGCCGTACTTGGCCGGGGAGTCGCGGTTCTCGTCGACATCGACCTTGACCACCTTCAGCTTGCCGGCGTATTCGTTGGCGATCTCATCGAGCACCGGGGCGATCATCTTGCACGGCCCGCACCAGGCGGCCCAGAAATCGACCAGCACCGGCAGGCCGGACTGCAGGACTTCGGTTTCGAACGAGGCGTCCGTGGCGTGGACGATGTGTTGGCTACTCATGCGGGGGGCTTCCTTCTGTCGGTTGGTGGGGGCCGCGGGGCCCGGGCCGGTACGGCCGGCGGCGGTTCCATGGGTTCCCAGCATAATGCAGCCGCGGCCGGCTGTCAGGCCTTGGCGGCAAGGCCGCACGGTGCGGTATCATCGGTGCCCACCCACATGCATGAAGACCACACAGGCGGAGGCATTCCCATGGGCAAGCGGGTCGCAGTGATCCTGTCGGGTTGTGGCGTGCATGACGGCGCCGAAATCCACGAGAGCGTGATAACCCTGCTGCACCTCGACCGGCACGGTGTGCAGGTGCAGTGCATGGCGCCGGACATCGCGCAGCACCGTGTCGTCAACCACCTGACCGGCCAGCCGGTGCCGGGTGAGGTGCGCAATGTGCTGGTGGAGGCAGCGCGCATCGCCCGCGGCGACATCATCGATGTGGCGACAGCCGATGCCACCGCGTACGACGCGCTGATCCTGCCCGGCGGCTTCGGGGTGGCGCTGAACCTGAGCGATTTTGCGATGGCCGGGGCTGGCTGCCAGGTACAGCCGGATGTGCTGCGGTTTGCGCGGGCGATGCATGCGGCCGGCAAGCCGATCGGGCTCATCTGCATTGCGCCGGTATTGTCGGTGGCGTTTGCCGGTACCGGCGTGCGCTGCACCATCGGCAATGATGCCGGCACGGCTGCGGCCATCCGCACGATGGGCGGCGTGCCGGTGGAATACCCGGTGCAGGAGGCCTGTGTCGACGAGCAGCGCAAGCTGGTGACCACGCCGGCCTACATGCTGGCCGGGCGCATCACGGAGGCCTGGGACGGCATCGGCCGCCTGGTCGATCGCGTGCTGGCGATGGCCTGATGGCGGCAGATTGCCCGTTGTGGGAGTTTGCGCTGGCGTTTTATGCACGGCCGGCGGTGCGTGCGGATTGCCTGCGGCTGCAGGATGAGCATGGCCTGCGTGTGAACCTGCTGCTGGCAGCCTGTTACCTGGCCGGCCATCGCCAGTGGCTGGATGCCACAGCCTGGCAGGCGCTCGGTGCGGCCACCCGCGACTGGCATGAGACGGTCGTGCAGCCGCAGCGCCAGCAGCGGCGCAGCCTGCCGCCCGGGCCGGCACGCGAGCAGGCACTGGCGCAGGAAATCGCGGCCGAGCGCCATGAGTTGCAGCACATCGCCACCGTCCTGGCCGTGTTGCAGCCACAGCGTGCCGCCACGGCGGGCGATGCGGCCCGGCAATCCCTGCAGGCGTATTGGGACGGCCATCACAACGGGAAGCCGGTGCCGGCAGCCTTGCAGGGCCTGGCCCGTGCGGCAGAAATCCCTGCGTGAGGGGGGCGCCTCTGGTACCCTAGGCGCAGGCCTTGGGCCACCCCGTTACCCACTGACAAGAGAAACCACCATGAAACACCCGTTTGCCATCGGACTGGTTGCGGCCGCTGTGCTGCTGGCCGGTTGCCGTGAGGAAGCCGAACAACCCAAGCTGGATCTCAGCACCCTCGAAAGCAAGGTCAGTTATGGCATCGGCCTGAGCGTCGGCAACAATGCCAAGAGCGCCGGATTTGCCATCAACGAGGAAAGCTTCAAGGCCGGTTTCAGCGATGCCCTGGGTGGCCGTACCCCGCAACTGACGGAAGAAGAGAGCCAGCAGGCATTCGAGGAATTCCGCACCCAGCAGGAAACGAAGGCCAAGGCTGAACAGGAAGCCCAGGCAGCGCAGCAGCTGGAGAAATCCACCGCGTTCCTGGACGAGTACGCCCAGCGTGACGGCGTGACGAAAACCGCCAGCGGCCTGATGTACAAGGTCGTCACGGCCGGCAGCGGCGCCAAGCCGAAAGCCGAGGATACCGTGACCGTGCACTACAAGGGCACCCTGGTCGATGGCACGCAGTTCGACAGTTCCTACGAGCGCAACCAGCCGGCCGTGTTCCCGGTCAATGCCGTGATCCCGGGCTGGGTCGAGGCACTGCAGCTGATGCCGGTGGGTTCGAAGTGGGAGCTGGTGATGCCGGCCGAACTGGCCTATGGCGCCGAAGGGGCAGCACCGGTCATCCCGCCGAATGCTGCGCTGGTGTTTGAGGTCGAGCTGATCGGCATTGGCGCGGCCCAGGTGCCGGCTGCGGAGGCTCCCGCAGCGCAGTGAGGTGCGGCACAAACAAAAGGCGGTGGCCACAACCACCGCCTTTTTTGTTGCCCCCGGTTCCTGCTGGCCGGCCTCAGCCGGTGGCGCGGGCCTGGTGGGCAGTGTGCAGCTGGGCGATCAGGCGATCCTCCAGCGCAAAGCGGGCCGCCAGCGCCTCACCCAGCTGCGCCAGGCGCTGCGGCAGCGTGTCCCAGGCCTGGCGGATGGCGTCTTCGGAGTCAAAACCGTCGTTGAAATCCAGCACAATGCCGGTCGAGGCCTGGATGCTGGGCAGCAGGTCGGCCAGCAACTGCTCACCGCCATCGCCGAAGGTTTCCGCCTCGCGCGCCAGCTGGTCATACACCTCGAAATGGCCGGCCGATACATAGTCCACCATCACCTGGCAGAGCCGGCGCAGGTGGGCGGCGCGCCCGCTGCTGTAGTGGGCCAGGTCGGCATCGTCGCTGAGGCGGCAGAATCCCAGGATCAGTTGCTGGCGTTCCTTCAGCCAGTGATCGATCAGCTGGTGGACGCCGCCCCAGCGTTCCTGTGCGTTCTTGCAGTTATCCAGCATGGCGTACTCCTGCGTGCCCCGGTCGATGCTGCCATCTTACCCCAGGCGGCATGGCGCCTCAGGCAGCGGGGCGCGGCCACCAGGCCCGCAGGCCGGCAAGGGCGATGGCGAGGAAGGCCGGCAGGGTCCAGCCGGCGATGCTGATGCCCAGCAGGGTCCAGCTGACTTCGGCACAGTTGCCGTCCCCCTTGAGCAGCAGCGCCAGGGCTTCCTGCCAGGGGAATACCTCGAGGATGTAGTCGATGCCCGGGCCGCAGGCCGGCACGCGGTCGGCCGGCAGGTGCTGGATCCACAGCTGGCGTGCGGCCAGGCCGGCACCGGCCAGGGCACACAGCATCATCAGCACGGCCCAGGCGCACTGGCCGCGGCGGCCGGGGTTGTGCAGCCAGGCCAGGCCGGCGGCGAGGCCGGCGGCCAGCAGGGCGATGCGCTGCGAGATGCACAGCGCACAGGGATCCAGTCCGATGCGGTGTTGCAGGTAGAGGGCGGCTGCCAGCAGCACCACGCTGGCCAGGAACACCAGGCCGAACACGGTGCGCAGGGAGGGCAGGGTGCGGGTCAGGGACATGGACTGTGCTGCCTGGCGAGATCGAGCGCCCCAGCATAGAGGACGGCAAAGCGGCTTTCCAGCCAGGCATATTCCTGCTGCAGCCAGGCTCGCGTGCAGGCGGCGAGGCCCGCGCTGTGCGGCAGCCGGTGCTGCATCAGCGCCAGTGCCGCTTCGACGCCGTCGGCGTGGCCGTAGCTGTCGAGGATGGCCGCCTGCTGCAACCAGTGGCTGAAACCGTGTGCGCGCAGCGGGAAACGGGGAGCGAACTGCTGCAGTGCCCGGCAGGTGGCTGCGGTGAACTGCGCCAGCGGCAGGGCATGCCACTGCGGCCACTGCCGGCTGAGGCAGTGGTCCCACACCACATCGAGTGCCGGGCCGGCCAGGCGGCGCCATTCGGCCGGGAAACGTGCCCGGCATTCGGTCACCACCGGGTGGCGGTCGGTGAAGCCGTCGATGCGGCGGTGCAGGCGGATGCCGGCAGCAATCGCTGCCGGCCAGTGCCCGTCCTGCAGCGGGCCCTTGATGAAATCACCCAGTACGCTGCCGGCCACGAAGGCGGCATCACCGTGTGCGGCGAGGTGCGCGTGGGCGAGGTGGTTCACTGCGCGAAATAGCGTTGCAGGAATTCGTCGAACGGCAGGCTGTCGGCGGCTTCGATGCGCTGCTGTTTTTCCAGCGAGGCGGCCGCCATGCGTGCGAAGGCCTGTGCGCGTGCGGCATCCAGCGGGCGCTGGCGGAATGATGCCGAATGCCGTTGCGACTGCTCCAGGGCGAACCGGGCATAGGCACAGTCGCGTGCCTGCAGTTGCGACAGCACCTGTGCCGACGGGGTCAGCTGCGGCTGCGCGAGGCGTTGCTGCTGCAGCTCCCAGCTCTGCCGGTAGGCGTGGCCGCCGCAGGCCTGGTCGAGCCAGCCGGCGATTGGTTGCAGCGCCTGCAGCAAGGCGCCCGCCCAGTCGCGCAGCGGGCGCTCGCCGTCGCCGTCCTGCAAGGTGGTGTGCGGGTGGCGGCCGGCATAGACGGTGCGGCGGGTGTTCTCGCGGATGCGGCGGTATTCGGCCGGGTCGGTGGCCGGGGAATCCCAGAACAGGCAGCCGAGCAGGAACAGGTCGAGGAAGCGCACGGTGCCGGCATCGATGCCCAGCGGCAGGAAGGGGTTGAGGTCCATGCAGCGCACCTCGATGTACTGCACGCCGGATTCTTCCAGTGCCGCCGTGGGTGTCTGCCCGCTGCGTGCAACCCGCTTCGGGCGGATGCTGCTGTAGAACTCGTTTTCGATCTGCAGCACCGTGTCGCGCAACTGGCGGTATTCGCCATCGACCCGCGTACCGATGCGGGTGTATTCCGGATGTGGCGTGGCCAGTGCCGTACGCAGCGAACGGGTGTACTCACGCAGGCTGTTGTAGCAGACGTAGAGGTTTTCCTGGGCGTTGCTCTGGTAGCCGAGGTCGCCCATGCGCAGCGAGGTTCCCCAGCGGGCCAGCAGGGTGTGCTCGCCGAGGGCTTCCAGGCCGTGCTGGCGGCCGGCGAGGAAACTGCGGCACACCGCCGGCGAGGCGCCGAACAGGTACAGCAGCAGCCACGAATACCGGCGGAAGTTGCGGATCAGGCCGAAATAGCTGCGGTTGCGCAGGTCCTGCCAGCCCTCACCGGGGAACCGGTTGCGCGCATACCAGGCCCAGAAACCGTCCGGCAGTGAAAAGTTGTAGTGGATGCCCGCGATCGTCTGCATGCGGCGCCCGTAGCGCCACGACAGGCCCATGCGGTATGTGGTTTTCATGCGGGCATTGTTCGAGCGGCCGTACTGCGCCAGCGGGATGCCGTGATCCTCGCCGAGGAAGCAGGGCATGCTGCTGGCCCAGAGGATTTCATCGCCGATGTGGGCACAGGTGAAGCGGTGGATGTCATCGAGTTCGGCCAGCATGGACTCCGGCGAGTCGTGCGGGGCGGTGATGAATTCCAGCAGGGCTTCGGAGAAGTCGGTGGTGATCGACGGGTGCGTGAGTGCCGAACCCAGTGCCGCGGGGTGGGGTTGCTGCGAGAGCTGCCCCTGCGGGCTGACACGCAGGCTTTCCTTCTCGATGCCGCGCTGCAGGCGCGCCAGCCACGGCAGCAGGCCGCGTGTGGCGAGGGCGTCGGTGTCGCGGTGCAGGCGGGGCAAGGGGTGGCTCCGGGAGGTGGCAAGACAGCAGCGCGAGCCAGTGTACGAAGGCATGGCAGGGCCCACAAGTGACAAATGCGTCACGGCCTGGCCTGCATTGGTGCCCACCGGGCTTTCTGCTATTGTCGGTGCGACCCGCAACAACCCCCGCTGGAGACCCGCATGGACCTGCCCCTTGCCCCGTCGATTGCCAGCCAGCCGGAAAGCCCGCTGCCGGCCGGCCACCTCAATGCCAATGACCTGCCCTGGGTGGAGCAATACCCGGGCATTGAAATGAAAATCCTGCGCGTGTCGGATGACACCGGCACCTGGATCATCATGAACCGCTTTGCACCGGGCACGCAGTTGCCGAAGCACCGTCACAGTGGTGGTGTGGTGGCCTATACCCTCCAGGGCCGCTGGCGTTACCTCGAATACGATTTCGTGGCAACCGCCGGATCGGTGATTCGCGAGCCGGCCAATTCGTCGCACACCCTGAGTGTGCCGGCTGATGCGGGTGAGCCTGCGGTGATTTTCTTCGTGGTGGAAGGCAGCCTCACGCATTTCGGCGACAACGGCGAGATCTGGGGCATTTCCGACGGCCACACGCAGCTGGCCGAGTACCTGGCGCTGGCAGCAGCGCAGGGCCATCGTGTCACGCGCGCGCAGGTACTGGCGTGAGTGCGGCCATGGCAGGGTTTGATGTCGACTTCTACTCGCCCGACAGTTACACCACGGAAGTGCCCCATGCGGCATTGCACCGCCTGCGCAGCGAGTGCCCGGTGTACCGCCATCCGCATCCCGATGGCGGTTTCTTCTGGCTGCTGACCCGTCATGCCGATGTCGAGCGCGTATCGCGCGATCACCGCACTTTTTCGTCGCGCGAGGGTTTCGTGCTGGTGGACAACCTTGCGCCGGAACTGCTCGGCCAGGTACGCGGGCAGCTGCTGGGCATGGACCCACCGGAACACGGGCCGATCCGCCGCGTGGTGATCGACCGCTTCACCTCGCGTGCATTGGCCGAGTGGGAACCGAGGATCCGCGCCATGTGCCGTGCGATTTTTGCCGCGGCCCCCGACGCGTGCGATTTCGTGTGGGACCTGGCAGCCCCGCTGCCGACCGGCGTGATCGCCGACATGATGGGTGTCCCGCAGGACATGCGCGAGCAGTTCCGCCACTGGGCCGATCGGCAGACCTCGGCCGATGACCCGGATCTCGGCGGCACGCCGGAGCAGATCCTCGAGGCGTCGATGGCGATGGGCATGTACGGGTACCAGCTGGCCTGCGAGAAGAAAGGCAGGCCGGGCGATGACCTCACGTCCCTGCTGATCAATGTCGCGGTCGATGGCCACACGGTCGATGAGCTGCAGTTTGCCTCGCTGTTCGTGCAGGTCAGTGTGGCGGGCAACGAGACGACCCGCAGCCTGATCGCCTCCGGCATGGCCGAATTGCTGCGCCACCCGCAGGCCATGGCGGCCCTGCGCGCGGACCCGGCACGCATACCGCTGGCGGTGGAAGAAATGCTGCGCTTCCACACGCCGCTGCATTATTTCCGCCGCACTGCGCTGGCCGATGCCGAAATCGGTGGTGTCGCCGTGCAGCGCGGCGACCGCGTGGTCATGCACTACGGGGCCGCCAATCGCGACCCGGCGGTGTTTGCCGATCCGGACCGCTTTGACATTGCCCGGCAGCCCAACCCGCACCTGGCGTTCGGGCACGGCATCCACCTGTGCCTGGGGGCCAACCTCGCCCGGCTGGAGGCACGGGTGTTCTTCGAGGAGTTTTTCCGGGCCTTTGCCGGCATCGAGGCCGCGGGGCCTGCCCGGCGCATCCGCTCGAACCTGGTCAATGGCCTGAAGGCGATGCCGGTCCGGCTGCGGCGCTGAGCCGGCGCGTCAGTGCGGGCGGCGGCTGCCGTCCTGGTGCAGCCAGGCGGCGAATTCCCCGACCGTGAGCGCGGGCTGCTGTTCGGCCAGGCGGCTGGCTTCCCGCACCACCGTTTGCGTCATCTCGATGTGGCAGGCGTGCAGGCTGCGTTGCAGGGCACTGAAAGCCGGTGGCGGCTTGCCGGGCTGGCGGTCGAACAGGCCGCGCAGGGGCTGGCGGTGGTCGCGTTGCTGGCGCAGGCGTGCAAGCATGGCATGGCTCCCGCTGGGGTATCCCCTTCCAAGGTAGGCCAAGCCAGCGGCGGCGGGTGTGAACCGGGTCAATTCTCGGACAATCCGTGTTCAGCCCAGGGCCAGCCAGGCATTCCAGATCTTCCAGGCCAGCAGCAGCCACAGGGCCACCAGCAGGGCGAGGCGGAAGCTGCGGCGGGCAGGCGGCGGCTCCACAGGGGCAGGCTCGCCCAGGCGGCGGATGCGGAAGGACCCGCAGCCGGGGCAGCGGCCGCCGGGGAATCCCCGTGACGAGGTATGGCTGCAGTCTTCGCACTGGTAACCGGCCCGGGCCGGCGGCCGCGAGGGGGCCTTGCCTGTTGTCATGTACCTTCCCTGCCGCTTGGGTATAATCGGCCACACATCCCTTGTGCTGTGGATCATAACAATTTGCGGCCAAAACGGCCGTATTCCTGACTGATGTGGGGCAATTTCACATGCGCTTGAAACAATTGACCGGGTTGGTTTGTGCAGTTTTGCTGGCGGCGTGCGCAACCGAGGTGCCGCCGGTCTCACCGCAGGCCATTGCGCAGGCACGCAGCCAAGGCACCCTGGAGGCCCTGTACCAGCAGGTCACGGCGGATATTGCCCGGGAAGGGATTTCACGCAAGTCGAAGACGGCGCTGGAAACCCAGCAGCGCGAAATCGGCGGCTTGCTGGCCGATGCCCGCATTGCCGAGATCGAGTCCGCGCTGGCCGCATACGGCGACCTAGCACCGTTGTCGGCGCTGGATGAAGCCACGCGGCGTGCCGAGCCGGTGCGGCAATGGCACCCCGGCCGCCATGCGAGCCTGTCGGCCAGCCTGCGCGACCAGCAGCAGGCCACGCAGCGGGCCATTGACGAACGGCTGCTGCAGGCCAATGCCATCGGTACTGAAGACGGCGCACGCAAGATCCAGTTGCTCGATGAGCTGGTTGCCTTGAGCGGGGGTGAGGCGGCCCAGCTGTTTGCGCAGCAAAAGGGTGATTTCGTCGAAACCCTCTACAGCAGTGCGGTAACGGCCGTCGAGCGGGCCCAGTTCGAGGAAGCCCGCCAGCTGCTGCTGCCGGTGGCGGCCGTCGATCCCGATTACAAGGGCATCCGCGACCTGCAGCTGCACATCAACGCCAGCCTGTTCGAGAAGCGCTTCTACGATGCCCTGGGACAGGGCCGGCCGGAGGAAGCCTACAAGCTGTTCGTCGAGCTGGCCGAATCGCCCGGTTTCGACCTCGTGCGCGACCAGATCGCGCCGACGGCGGACGAATTGGCGAAATACTTCGTGCTGCTGGGCGACAAGCAGCGCAAGCAGGACGGTTTCGAATCGGCCTTCCAGTCGTTCCGGTATGCCCGCTACATCCGCAACCACCTCGGCAAGACGGCCAGCTATACCAAGGAAGAGACGGCATTCATCGGCCAGCTCGATGCCTTGTTCGGCAAGGCGCGCAAGGAAGAAGACACGGCACTGGCCTACGGCTACCTGCTGGCCATCGAGGCGCTGGACCCGATGCACGCAACCCTCAAGCGCAACATGCGGATGGTGCGCGAAGAAGCGCTGGTGGAGGCCAAGATCAAGATGGCCACCATGCCGATGGGCAATTCGAATGCCAACCGTGCCTATGGCAGCGGCCTGGCATCCAAGGTCAGCCAGTACCTGCTGGACAAGATTCCCGGCGATGTCGACATCATCGAGCGAGCACAGTTCGACAACATCATCGGCAAGGTCAAGCGCCCGGACGCGTCGACCTACCTGTCGTACTACTATGTGCAGGGTGAAATCTTGGAGTCGGGTGTCGATACCTCGGAAAAGACCGCCAACCGCCAGGTGCGGGTGGTGACCGATTACAACGAGGTGCCGAATCCCGATTACGAAAAATGGGCCAAGTTGTCATCCAGCGCCCGCAAATCGCAGCCTGAGCCTGCGCCGACCGTCAAGGTGCCGGTGAAGGAGAACGTCACCATCAAGGGCGTTGCGATCAAGAAAGTGGGGGTGTTTTCGGTAACCTTCCGGCTGGTGGACCCGTTCTCATCCAAGGTGCTGTTCGTCGATTCGGTGACCGAGAAGGCGACGGTCGAGGGCGAGAATGTTGAAGGCATGGATATCGGGGAGTTCCGCCAGGAAGCCCGGATGGCCGATTTGCCGTCCGACAGCGAAATGCTGGAGGCACTGGCCGACAAGATTGCCGAGCTGGTGGGCGATCGCCTGATTGCCGAACTGCAGAATCCGGAGCAGCACTACCGCGAATACGGCATCCGCGCCATCCATGAAGACAAGATCCGTGCAGCGGCAATCAACCTGGGTTATGCCACCTTGCTGAACGAACAGAAGGCAACGGCGGATGCGGCCGTGGTGCGGGAGGAATTCCTGGCGGCACTGATGCGCAGCAGCCAGTGACTCAGGGCAGCTGATCCACCGCTGCCCGCAGCTGCTTGATGCGCGGGTTGGCGGGGGTCACCCGCAGTGCTTGGGCGAGCCAGTGGCGGGCCTTGTCGCCATTGCCGGCATCCACCGCTTCCGTGACCAGTGCGACCAGCCGTTCGCCCACCCGTTTCTGGCCGGCCTTGGCCTCGGCATTGCCGGGGTCGATGCGGAGGATCTCGGCGTATGTGTCCCAGGCGTTGTCGCCCGGCGGATCGGCCAGCTGGTCATTGGCCAGGTGGTATTCGGCCGATTTCAGCAAGCCGGTGATGCGGAAACGCTCCACCATCAGGTCGGTCTGGTTCGCTTCGCGGGTTTTCTCGGCGGCGGCTTTCTCGGCGGCCTGGCGCTGCTGCCGTGCCTGTTGCTCCGCGCTTTCCAGTGACTTCGTGGCCGAATCGAGGCCTGCGGCATCAGCGGCGAGTTCGCGTGCCTGCTGCAGGTAATCGCGCGCCTTGCGGAAATCCTGCTGCGCGGTGCTTTCGCGGGCCATCACCACATAGGTCGTGGCCACCTTGCGGATGCCGCTCTGGGCATCGGCATTGTCGGGTGCCAGTGCCAGCACCTCGCGGTACTTGTCGAGTGCGCTTTCACCCTCCGGCCGCGTGAGCTGGCGTTTTTCCAGGGCGAGTTCGGCTTCTTCCAGCAGGCGCTGCACCAGCGGGGCCAGGCTGTCATCCGCGGCGGGCGGTGGGTCGGTGGCGGCCACGGCCTCACCGGCGGGTGCGGTTTCCGGCTCCGTGGCCGTGCTGTCCGCAACGGGTGCGCTGTCGGCAGGGGCTGCCGGGGCGGGTTCAGGGGCAGGTTCGGGGGTGGCGGGTGCATCATTGGCGGGCACCGGTTCCGCAGGCGGCGGCATGGCCGCTGTGGCCAGCGGGGCGGGCGCATGGGTGGTGGTGTCCGTGGGCTGCACCTGCTGTGCCGGCACCGGTTGCCGGAACACCAGGGTCAGGCCGGCGCCGGCTGCGGCCAGCGTGATGGCCGACAGGGCCACCCACAACAGGGTGCGGCTGCCACCGGTGCCGGGTGCTGTGGCGGCCGCCGGGGTGTTCACCCGGCCGATGCGCCCGGAGGGGCTTGCTGCCAGCTTGCCGCGGGAGGGGCGCCGCCGGCCGTCGGTATGCGTGTAGGCCACCTGCTCCAGGGCTTCGACGAAATCGCGGCCGTGCTGGTAACGGTCCTCGACCGACTTGGCCAGGATCGTTTCCATCACCTCCTGGAAGGCGGCAGCTTCACCGCCCATCCGCGGTACCGGATCCTTGATGTGTTTGATGCCGATGGCAATCGGGTCTTCGCCGTCGAAGGGGACGGCACCGGTGAGCATTTCGTAGAACATGACGCCCAGGGCGTAGAGGTCGGAGCGGGCATCGAGTTCCTGGCCGCGCGCCTGCTCCGGGCTCATGTATTTTGGCGTGCCGATGACCTTGCCGACCTGGGTCATCTGGCGGGTGTTCTTGCTGGTGGGCTTGGCGATGCCGAAGTCGGTGAGCACGGCGCTGCCGTCTTCACGGAACAGCACGTTGTCGGGTTTTACATCGCGGTGGATGTACCCCTTGCTGTGCGCGTAATCGAGGGCGAGGGCGATCTGCTCGATGATGCGTACCGACTCCTCGGCACTGAGCCCCTTGGCGATGCGTTCCTGCAGGTCACCGCCGGGGTGGTATTCCATGGCGATGTAATGGTAGTTGTCGTATTCGCCGACATCGTAGACCTGCACGATGTTGGGGTGCGACAGGCCGGCCACGATGCGCGCCTCGCGCAGGAAGCGCTCGCTGAAGGTGGGGTCGGCATTGAGTGCCGGCGACATGATCTTGATGGCGACCTTGCGGCCGAAATTCTGCTGGATGGCCAGGTAGACCGTTGCCATGCCACCCTTGCCCAGCTCACTGATCAGCGTGTAGCCGGGGATATTGATGGTGACCCCGCTCGGGGGGGTGGCATTCGGGTCCAAGGGGGAGGGTTCCTTTTTTTGCCGCCCATCATACCCGGCCCGGGTGGGCAATCAAAGCGAGCGGCTGCCGGTGACGGGGATCCGCCGTGCACGCAGGCCTGCCGCAAGCGGCGGTGCGGCAGCCGGCGGGTGCGCTACTCAGGCCTTGCTGTGGCTGCCGTCGCACAACGGCGGCTTGCCCGTGGCCTTGCAACCGCAGAACCAGGCCTTGCCGGTCTCCGTGGCAGTCCAGGCCACGGGGGCAAACGCACTGCCCTGGTGGGAGCCGTCACAGAAGGGCTGCTTGCGGCTCTGGCCACAGCTGCACCAGTAGTAGGTTTTGCCGGCCTGCACATCGCAGGCGTAGGGCGTGTTGCTGGCGCGTACGGGCTTGTCCATGGCGGGCGTCCTGGCAGGAAACAGGCTCCCATCATAGCAAAGGCAGGTCAGGGTGCCGGCGTGGCCGTTCCCGCACAGGCCATGCAGGTTTCCGCAGTCGGCAGCGCCTGCAGGCGGGCCTCGGCAATGGGGCTGCCGCAGCGCACACAACTGCCGTATTCGCCGGCATCCAGGCGGGCCAGCGCGGCGCTCACCGCGCGCAGGGCCTGCCGCCCCTCGCGGTCGAGGGCGAACAGCACATCGAGGTTCTCCAGTTCGGTGGCCTGGTCGGCTGCATCGGCCGGCAGCGGTTCCTCGCGGTGCCGGTGGCTGTCAATGCGCTGGGCACGGCGCAGCAGCTCGTCGCGGCGGGCTTCCAGCTGCTGGCGGATGGCGGCGGTATCCATGGGGGGCCTGCTGTCAGCATGGGCGTGTCGCGGTACTATGGGCGTTCCCGCCATGGCCCGTCATTGACGGGCATCAAGCGAAGCGCGGCGGTGGTGCGTCCGGTGTTGTCGGCGGCCGCAAACCCGGTTTTCCTTAATCAGATACGGTACCGACATGACCGAGGAGCAATACCTGATGAAGCGTTACCAACGGATACTGGTGGCCGTCGCCCTGCACGAGAGCGATGCCAGCCTGGTGGAGCGGGCGCTGGCGGTGGCTGCCGATGGCGCCGAACTGGCGCTGCTGCATGTCTGCGAGCAACCGGTCAGCGGCTGGGGCGGTGGTGCCGCAGGCGGCGTACGCAACCCGGAAATGGCGGCACGCGAGGCGGCTTTCCCGCTGCTGAAGGCACTGGCAGACCGCTACGGCATCGGGCTGGCCCACCGGTACCTTGAGCTCGGCCGGCCTGCCGACCACATCTGCGAGCATGCGCTGACCTTCAGGGCGGACCTCGTCGTCGCCGGCAGTCATGCACGGGGCGGCTGGCGGGCCGTGCTTGGTTCGACGGCGAATGCGGTACTGCACGGCGCCTCCTGCGATGTGCTGACCGTGCGCCTGCAGCACAGCTGATTACCCGACAGGACAGTGTCATGACAAGCCATGCCATCCCGGTGCTGGTCGGTGCCAGTGCCATTACCCAGCGCAGCGAAGACCCGCAGCAGGCGCGTGAAGCCTGGCAGCTGATGCGTGATGCCGCGCTGGCCGCCGCGGCCGATGCGGGTGCGCCCGGCCTGCTGTTGCGCCTCGATGCCGTGCGGGTGCCGAAAGGGTTGTGGGGCTACAGCGACCCGGCGCGCCTGGTTGCTGAAGCGGTGGGTTCGCCTGCGGCACGCACCACGCTGGCCGACATCGGCATCCTGCAAACCTCGTTGCTGGCCGAGGCCTGCGAGGCGATCCAGTGCGGCCGCGAACGGGTATCCCTGGTGCTCGGTGGCGAGGCCCGTTACCGCCACCTCATGGGCGAGAAAAGCGGGCAGCCCGTTGCGGAGACGGCACAAACGCAGCCGCCGGATGTGCTGCTGCAACCCGAGGCCGAGTTGTGGTCTGCCGCCGAGTGGGAGCACGGGCTGGGCATGCCGGTGACCTATTACGCCCTGATCGAGAATGCCCTGCGTGCAGCCGAAGGGCTGTCGCTGGCCGACCATCGCCGTGCCGTGGCGCAGCTGTGGGCAGGCTTCAATGCGGTGGCGGCGGCCAACCCGCAGGCATGGTTCCGTGCGCCGATGGATGCCGCTGCACTGGCCACGGCATCGCCCGACAACCGCATGCTGGCGTTCCCGTACGCGAAGTGGCACACCGCGCAGTGGAACGTCGACCAGGCCGCAGCGCTGCTGCTGTGTTCGGAAGCGGTTGCCGACGAAGCCGGTGTCCCGGCAGCACAGCGCATCTACCCGCTGGCCATCACCGAATCCAATGCGATGACCCCGGTGTCGGCGCGGCGCGAATTGCACCGATGCCCGGGTTATGCCATCGCCACTGCGCGCGCGCTGGACCTGGCACGCCTGTCACTGCAGGACATCAGCCTGTTTGAGCTCTACAGCTGTTTTCCGGCGGCGGTGCGCGTGCAGGCGCGTGAAATGGGCATCCCGGACGGCACGCCACTGACCCTGACCGGTGGCATGAGCTTCGCCGGTGGCCCGCTGAACAATTTCGTCTACCAGGCGCTGGTAGCCATGGTGCAGGCCTTGCGCCGGCAGCCCGGCAGCAACGGCCTGCTGACGGCCGTCAGCGGCCTGCTCACCAAGCAGGGCGTGAGCCTGTGGTCGGCGCAGCGCCCGCCACACGGTTTTGCCTATGCGGATGTCAGTGGTGCCGTGCGCGAGGCCACTGCCGTGTGCGAGGTGGTCGATGCGGCCGTGGGGCCGGCAACGGTGGCGAGTTATACCGTCAGCCACGACAAGGCGGGCCATCCCGTGCGGGGCATCATCGTGGCGGACCTGCCCGATGGCCGCCGCACGGTTGCACACAGCGATGACCCGGCGGTCGCCCGCGCCATGACGGAACGCGAATGCTGCGGTTGCCGGGTATCGATCGGCCCCGGCAATGTGTTTGTGTGCGGGGATTTGTCATGAATCAAGGATTGCCGGGCCGGCGTGGGCAGGCCGGTGCTACGATGGCGGCGAGTCACCAGCACTGCGGATCCGTATGAGCCTTGCCCGCCACATCCCGTTTGATCCGGCGACGGATGTCCTGCTGCGTTACGGCCAGGTGCGCCAGGATTGTGACCAGAAGCGGGAGGTTTTCCTGTCCGGCCAGCCGGTGCCTGCCTTGTCGCTGCCGGCACTGCTGAAGCCCCCCGTGCAGCAACGCGTGCAGCAACAGGCGGGCAGTTGGGCAGCATCGCAGCAGGCCTTGTTGCCGTTGCAGCGCACGAGCCCCCTGCTGAACCAGCTGGCATGTGAACTGTATTGCGGGACCTGGTTGCGCACGCTGGAAACCGTGACCGGTGAAAGCAACCTGTTGCCGGATCCGTATGTCACGCAGGGTGGCCTGCTGCGGGGATCCGCCGCTCCGCCAGTGGCCTTGCAGCACCCGCTGTGGCGGCTGCCGGCCGCACTGGTGCTGGAAGTCCTGCTGGACGATCCGCAGCAGCAAGGCGTGCAGTACGGGTTTGGTGATGGCAACGCACAGCAATACACCCTGCCGGCCGGTGCCGCACTGGTCTGGCAGTTGCGGCGTGCCGATGCCCTGCCCTGCCGTACGGCAGCCGCCGGTGCGCTGGCGTTGCGGGTGGTCTATTGGCAGGACCGCGTTGCGGCGGAGCCTGCCGCATGAACCCGGTATTCGACGGCATTCCCAAGTTGTTTGATGGCGAGGCCCTGCTGGGCTTTGCGCGTGCACATGCCCGCGAATACCAGTCGGCAGACCCGTTCCCGCATATCGTGCTGGACGATTTCCTGCCGCGCGGTGTGGTCGATGAGGTCATTGCGGATTTTCCCGACATCCGCCAGCAGGACAGCCAGGTCAGCAATGAGCTGCGCATGGAGGATGGCAGCTACGCGCAGCGCGAGAAGCGCTGGCTGTCACTGCCGATGGGCGTGAAGCCGGTGATTCGCCGCCTGTACTGGGAGTTCAACAGTGCCGATTTCCTTGCATTCCTGTCGGTGCTGACCGGTATCGACGGGCTGATCCCGGATCCCCACCTGTTTGGCGGCGGCCTGCATGAAACGCGTCGCGGGGGCCACCTCAATGTGCATGCCGATTTCAACAAGCACCCGCTGTACCAGCTCGACCGCCGCCTGAACCTGCTGGTGTACCTCAACCCGGACTGGCAGGATGCCTGGGAGGGGCATCTCGAGCTGTGGGAGCGCGACCTCAGTGCCTGCGTCCGGCGCGTGGCACCGATCGCGGGGCGCTGCGTGATCTTTTCCACCACGCGTGACAGCTTCCACGGCCACCCGAAGCCGCTGGCGACACCGCCGGGCATCACGCGCAAATCGCTGGCGCTGTATTACTACACGCACGGGCGCCCGGCCGACGAGGACCCGAGCGAACACAAAACCCTGTGGAAAGCCGCCGGGCGCTGATGGCGCGCTGCCGGCTGGAATGAAAAGGGCCTCTTGCGAGGCCCTTTTGCATGCTGCGCGCAGCGTGTCAGTCGGCTTTCGGGCCGGCCGCCACGATGGCCGGGGAAACGGCAAACTTGCGGATGTTGTCCTGGAACAGCTTGGCCAGTTCCTTCGCCTTGGCGTCGTACTGGGCAGGATCCTTCCAGGCCTTGCGCGGGTTCAGGTAGCTGGCGTCGACCCCCGGCACTTCCTTCGGGATGGTGAGGTTGAGGATGTCCAGGTGCTCGGTGGCGGCATGCAGCAGCGCACCGTTCTGGCAGGCCGCCACCACCGCACGGGTGACCGGGATCGGGAAGCGTTTGCCGACGCCGTCCACGCCGCTGCCGCCGGTCCAGCCGGTGTTCACCAGGTAGACATGGCTGTTGAAGGCATCGACGCGCTTCATCAGCAGGTCGGCGTACACGCGTGCCGGGCGCGGCATGAACGGTGCACCGAAACAGGTGGAGAAGGTCGGGTGGATGCCGGCCTGGGCACCGACTTCGGTGGAGCCGACGCGCGCCGTGTAGCCGGACAGGAAATGGAATGCCGCCGCTTCCTTCGACAGGATCGATACCGGCGGCAACACGCCGGAGACATCGCAGGTCAGGAAGATCACCACCTTCGGCTCGCCGGCGCGGTTCTGCACCACGCGCTTCTCGACATGCTCCAGCGGGTAGGAGCAGCGGCCGTTCTCGCTCAGGCTGAGGTTGTGGTAATCGGCAGTGCGGGTGTCCGGGTCGACGGTGACGTTCTCGACGATGGCGCCGAAACGGATGGCGTCCCAGATCACCGGCTCGTTTTCCTTCGACAGGTTGATGGTCTTGGCGTAGCAGCCGCCTTCGATGTTGAACACGCTGCCTTCGGCCCAGCCGTGCTCGTCGTCACCGATCAGGAAGCGCTCCGGGTCGGCCGACAGGGTGGTCTTGCCGGTGCCGGACAGGCCGAAGAACAGGGCGGTGTCGCCGTGTACGCCGACGTTGGCCGAGCAGTGCATCGGCAGCACGTCTTTCTCCGGCAGCAGGAAGTTCTGCACCGAGAACATCGCCTTCTTCATCTCGCCGGCGTAGCGCATGCCGGCCAGCAGCACCTTGCGGCTGGCGAAGTTGAGGATCACGCAACCGTCGGAATGGGTGCCGTCACGCTCAGGCACGCAGGTGAAACCGGGGATGTTGATGATTTTCCAGGTGCCCTTGCCTTTCGGGTTGTAGTGCTCGGGGTTGATGAACATGTTGCGGGCGAACAGGCCCTGCCAGGCGGTTTCGGTGCTCACCACCACGGGCAGGTAGTGTTCCGGGTCGGCACCGACATGCAGGTGGCTGACGAAGCTGTCGACGCCGGCCAAGTAGTCCTCGGCCCGTTTCCACAGGGCATCGAACTTGTCGGCGTCGAACGGCCGGTTGACCGTGCCCCAGTCGATGGCATCGGCCGTGCTCGGCTCGCGCACGATGAAACGGTCGGCCGGCGAACGGCCGGTGCGCTTGCCGGTGGTGACCACCAGGGCGCCGGTGTCGGCCAGCACGGCCTCGCCGCGGCGCAGGGACTCCTCGATCAGGCGGGCCGGGCTCAGGTCCTTGTGGACGATGGCGTGTTTCTGCTGGAGGGCGGCGTTGCTGGCGGTCATGGCGTGTGTCCTGGTCCTGTCGCTGGGGCCCGTCGGGGCCGGATGGAACGGGATGCCCGGGACTGGCCCGGCGCGGGGGTTGGGGCGTGCATTATGGCAGAAAACAGGGGCCGGCTTAAGCCCGCCGGGAGGGCGGTGCGGCCGTTTCAGTGCAGGACGGGGCCGCCGGGCGGGCTGAACAGGGCGTCGATCTCGGCCGGGCTGAAGCGGTACGGGTGCTGGCAGAATTCGCAGCGCATCTCGACCATGCCCTGTTCGGCCACGATGCTGCGTACCTCGGCCTCGCCCAGCCCGGCCAAGGCCTGCGCACTGCGTTCCTGCGAACAGCTGCAGCGGAACCGCACCGCTTCGGCGCCCAGCAGGCGCACGGATTCCTGGTGGAACAGGCGGTACAGTACGGTTTCGCTGTCCAGGCCGAGCAGCTCGCCGGCGGTCAGGGTGTCGGCCAGGGCGGTGAGGTGGGCCCACTGGTCGGCACGCGCCTCGGCATCGGTGACGGCCTGGGCCGGCAGCCCCTGCAGCAACAGCCCGGCGGCACGCCGGCCGTCGGCGGCCAGCCAGAGGCGGGTCGGCAACTGCTCGGAATGCGCGAAATAGTGGTCCAGGCAGCTGGCCAGGGTGTCGCCATCGAGGGCCACCACGCCCTGGTAGCGCTCGCCGCGGTAGGGGTCGATGGTGATGGCCAGCGTGCCGTTGCCGCCGAGCAGCCCGGCAAAATCACCGGCCGTGGCCTGTTCGGCACCGCGCACGATGCCGCGGATGGCGTGGTCGTGCGTGGTCTCGGCCATCACCAGCCGCAGCTGGCCCTCGCTGCGTGCCTGCAGGGTCAGCGTGCCTTCGAATTTCAGTGTGGATGCCAGCAGGCTGGTCGCCGCGAGGAACTCGCCCAGCAGGTTGGCCACGGCCGGCGGGTCGTGGCGGGGGGCCAGTACGCTGGCATAGGCCTGTTCGAGCAGCACGATCTCGCCGCGCACATCGGTGCCGTCAAACAGGAAGCGCTGCAGGGTATCGCTGGGCATGGGAGTCTCCGGCCGCGGGGGCGCCATGATAGCAGGGACGCTGCGGGCTTCAGCCCGGGTCGCCCTGCCGTTGCAGGCGCTGCAGCCGTTGCCGCTGGTGCTTGCCGGGTCGCGTGGCCGGGGCACTGAAGCCGGCGCGGCTGTCACGCCGCTGCTGTGCGGCCTGGCTGCGCCGCTGCAGGCTGTCGTCCGTCTCGCGGTACAGGGCAGCGGCTTCCCGGGCGCTGCCGCGCACCGCACACAGGGCCGTCACGGTGACGGTGCGCTCATCGAAGTCCTGCCGCACGCTGAAGGTATCGCCGATGTGCACGCTGCGGGAGGGCTTGCAGCGCTGCGTACCGCAGTGCACCTTGCCGCCGTCAATGGCGGCCCGGGCCAATGCGCGGGTGCGGAAGAAGCGTGCGGCCCACAGCCACTGGTCGAGGCGGACGGCAGCCGTGCCGTCGTGCCCGCTCATGGGGAGGGCTGTCCTGCCAGCAGCGCCGGCAGCAGCTCGTCGAAGTGGTGGATGCCGGGGTAGTGCAGTGCCTCGTGGTGGCGTGCCGGGCTGCCGCTGTCGGGTTGCAGCAGGGTCAGCAAGTGGCGGATGCCGTAGCGGTGCGCAGCCTCCAGGATGCCCGGGGTGTCGTCGATGAACAGCGTGCGTGCCGGGTCGAACGGTTCGGCGGCATGCAGCGCATGCCAGAAGGACTGGCTTTCCTTCGGGTGGCCGAAGTCGTGGGCACTGATCGTGCGGTCGAACCACGGCCTGAGGTCGGCGCGCGCCATCTTGAGGTCGAGGCTGTCGCGGTGGGCGTTGGTGATCAGCACCACGCGCAGGCCGCGTTGCTTCAGGCCGGTGAGGAATTCACGCACAAAGGGCCGCTCGGCGATCAGGTGCGCCACCTCGTGTTTCAGCGCGACGATGTCGACACCGAGCTCGCGCGCCCAGTAATCGAGGCAATACCAGTTCAGCGTGCCGCGCTCGGCCTCGAAGCGGGCCACCAGGTGCTGGCGCAGCAATTCCGGGTCTTCACCGCGGATGTCGGCACAGCGGCGCGGCAGGTGGTGCAGCCAGAAATGGTTGTCGAAGCGCAGGTCGAGCAGGGTGCCGTCCATGTCGAGCAGCACGGTGTCGATGCGGGACCAGTCGATCATGGGCTATGCCTGTGTGAAAGGCCGCCATTGTAGCTTGGAGCTGCCGGGGGTGAGGGTTAAGATGGGGCTTCCCCTTCATGACACGGTCTGCCGGCGTGTTGCCGGTGCCAAGGCTTGCCGATGAACGACCCCCTGCTGCAGACCATGGCGGCGATTGCCGCTGCTGCCGGTGATGTGCTGCTGGATGCGTACCGGCAGGAAGGCCTGGTGGTCGACTGGAAGGACGATGCCTCCCCAGTCACCGCGGCCGATCGCGCTGCACACGCGGTGATCCTGGCAGCGCTGCAGCCCCTGGCCGGCGGCTGGCCGGTGCTGTCCGAGGAAGGCGACATCCCGCCCTGGGGCGAGCGCCGGCAGTGGACGCGCTACTGGCTGGTCGACCCGCTCGACGGCACCCGTGAATTCATCGATGGCACCGGCGACTTCGCCGTGCACATCGCCCTGATCGAGCACGGCTGGCCACGGCTGGGCGTGGTGTACCAGCCGCTGCAGCGCCGCTGCTGGGCCGGCCAGCCCGGTGTGGGGGCCTGGTGCCGTACGGGAGACAGTGACTGGGCGCCGCTGGCAGCACGCCGCGTGGGTGCACGGCTCACCGTGCTGGGCAGCCGCCACCGTCCCGGGCGGGAGTGGCCGCAGCTGCTGGCGCGGCTGGCGGCGGCCCTGCCGGTGGACGAGCAGCGCTACGGCGGGTCGGTCAAGTACTGCCGCATCGCGCACGGCTGGGCCGATCTCTACCCCTGCCTGGTGCCGGTGTGCGAATGGGATACCGCAGCGCCGCAGGCCGTGCTGGAAGGGGCGGGGGGCATGGTGCGCGATGCTGCCCACCGGCGCCTGGGCTACAACCGCAAGGACGACCTGCGGCAACCGGTGTTCTATGCTGCCGGCGACCCCGGCTGGCCGTGGCCGCAGCACCTGTTCCTGGCCTAGCCGCCGGCGGGGGCTGCCGGCGCGGCTGGCGTCAGTGGCAGCCTTCGATGTATTGCCGCAGGGCCCGGGTGTCGGGCCACTGGGTGCGTTCGACGAAGTAGGCCAGCGCCAGCTGGGCCTCGGCCTTGTCGTCGAAAGGCCCCATGCGGGTGCCTTCGCGTGTCATGAAGTACCAGTGGCCGTCCTGGTGGAAAAAACGGTCGCTGCGGGTATGCAGCACCTGCATTTCGCCACAGCGGGGGCTGGCGGGCGCGGTCGCAGCGGCGGTTGCGGAGGCCTGAAGGCTGGGCATGGCGGGATCCTCGGCAGCATGGGGCTTTGTTATTTTGCCCTTTCACTGTAGACGGTTACAGGGCTAATGTAAAATATTAGCCATAATAATGCTTTAATATATTGATTAATAATGATTTTATTGGTTTCCTGGCTGTCCGCTGCCGGGACGGGGAGAGGGGATGAATCCAGCACACCGCCGCTTGGCCGCCAATGCCCTGTTGCTGGCCGCCCTGCCCATTGCGGCCCTGACCGCCTACCACTGGCAGGCCCTGCACTGGTACGGCCCGTACAAGGACATGTGGATGTTCGTGCCCTTGCTCGACAGGCCCTGGGGCCTGTCCCTGCTGGCCGGCATGGTGCACCGCTTCAACGATGCGCATTTCGTGTTCCTGACCAATGCGCTCTTCTTGCTGGATTACCACTGGGCCGCCGGGCGCAACTGGTTGTTTGTGGCCACCGTGCTGGTGTGCCAGGCCGGCCTGGCCGGGATTTTCTGCCGTTTGCCGGGTCGCGAGGCCCTGCCGCATGAGCGGCGATACCTGCTGGGGCTGTCACTGCTGTTCCTGTTCGGCGCCGGGCAGTTGTTCAATTTCCTGTATTCGTTCGATGTGCAGTGGCACCTGGCCGCCTTGTTTGCGGCAGCGGCGTTTTACCGGCTGGCGACGGCGGCGCTGCTCACCTGGCGGGACGGGCTGCTGCTGGCCGTGCTGTGCGGGCTGGGTGGCCTGTCGAATGCCGCTGGCCTGCTGATACTGCCCGTGCTGCCGCTGCTGCTGTGGGTGCGCGGCCTGCGCTGGCCGTGGGTCGTCGCCGCGCTGGTGGTGATCCATGTGGCCCTGGGGCTGCTGGTGCCCGGGCGTGATTCGCCGATCGACCCGGAGGTGATCCGGCAGCAGCTGGCCGGCCTGCCGCTGTGGCAGCAGGCGCTGCTGGTCGGCAAGGGGCTGCTGGCGATGCAGTGGTACCGGTTGGGATGGCTGGCCCAGTTCCTGTGCGCGCCGTTTTCGCGGGAGTGGCCGCAGGCCAGCCTGGTGTGGCTGCTGGCCTGTGTGGCGTGGCTGGCCAGCGGCTGGTGGCAGTTGCGCAGCCGCTGGCAGGACGGGCGGCAGGCCCAGCTCTTCACGCTGGCGCTGGCGAGCTGGTGCCTGCTGGTGGGGTATGCCGCCATGCTGGCACGCCACTGGTGGCCCAGCGTGGCGCAGGAGGAGCGCTACCAGACGGTGGTGCTGCTGTTCTGGCTGTCCGCACTGGCCCATGGCTATTTCCGCTATCGCCACCAGGCCTGGGCAGCACCGCTGGTGGCCTTGCTGGCACTGGCCTGGGTGTTGCCGTCCCAGTCGCAGGCCTGGTCCTCGGCACGCCACCTGGGCTGGTCGGTCAAGGCGGCCCACCAGGCGGCCGTGGTGGGCGCGCTCGACCGCGAATCGGCATCGCCGACCTTGCCGATCGACTTGCTGGTGGACGGCGAAAACAACCTCGAGAAATACGACCCGCGCTTCCGTGCCGGGCAGGTGATCTATTTCCTGCAGCCCGAGGCACGGGTGGCCTGGCCGGCCACGCCACCGGCACGGCAGTGCCCGGGGCAGTTGCAGGACAAGACACCCGTCGAAGGGGGGCGTCACATCTGGTTGTCGGGGGAAGGCCGCGGCCTGGCGCAGGCCATGGGCGTGATCGACAGCAAGGGGCAGTTGCGCGGGCGCGGTGTGGCGCAATGGCAGCCGTGGCCGGATGGCACGAGCCCCTGGAAAGTGGTTTATGATCCTGCTGGCATGCAGCAGGACGCCTGGCCATTGTGGGTGTTGGCACGGGATCGCAGTGGGCAGGCCTGTACCGTGGCCGCACTGGGCCTGCAGGACGAGGCCGCCTTGCCGGCCACGCCGTATGTCTGGGGGCCGGCTTACTGGCACATGCAGCGGGCAGCGTTCCTGCGTGGCGAGTTGTCCTGGTAGGGTGGCGAGGCCCGGTGGTGCTTGCCCCGGCCGGTTTCAAGGAGTAGTGCGATGACGGCAGCCAAGTTCAATGAAGTCCTGGCCCGCGGTTTTTTCCATGCGCTGGGCACCGGGGATACCGGCTGGATCGAGGGCCATTTCAGTGCGGACGGCTATTACAGCGTCGAGGGGCGTGTTGCGGCAGCGAATGTGGTCACGCGCGACAAACTGCAGAAGGTCATCCCGCACGTGATGCAGCAGTTCCCGACCGGCCTCGAGTTTTCGGTGGCGTCGGTACTGGCCGATGACAGCCGGGCCGCCGTCGAGGTGGAGATCCTCGGCATGCACGAATCCGGCACGCTGGTGGATACGCGTTACCTGTTCCTGTTTGCATTCCGCGACGGCCGCATCGACCACATCAAGGAATACACGGCATCCGACGCATTGACGCGCTGGATCGTCGGCGACGAATTCTGGGCCCGCGCCTGACGGCGGGCGTTCCCCGGCAAAGGACAAGGACATGAAGACACCCTGTACGATGGGCCTGCTGGCCTGGCTGGCGCTGGCCCTGCCTGCGGTGGCCGCACCGGCGCCGGCCAAGGGCCTGATCGGTATCGGCGAGCAGGCGCGACGGCAGCTGCATGTCACCGTGTACACGCAGGATCTCGGCGTGATCCGCGACAGCCGCACGGCGCCGGCGGCCTACGACGGCAAGGCCGCAGGCATCGCCTTCACCGGCATCAGCAGCCGCATCCTGCCGGAAACCTGCGTGTTTGACGGCGTCCGCACGCTGGAGCAGAACTTCAACTACGACATTGCCGACCTGCAGTCGATGTTGCGCAAGAGCATCGGCCACACGGTCTACCTGCACCGCACCAATCCGTCCACCGGCGAAGCGCAGCGCGAGCAAGCCACCGTGCTGAACGCAGGCACCGGTGCGCTGGTCCTGCAGCGTGCCGACGGCAGCATCAGCACCGGCCTGTTGCCCGGTGAAACGGTGCTGTTCCCGAAGGTGATGGATGGCCTGTGGCTGCAACCGACCTTGACGGCCAAGGTTGCCGGCAAGGCCGCACCGGCGATCACGCTGACCTGCCAGACCCGCGGGCTGTCGTGGGCGGCCGACTACGTGGCGGTGCTGGATGCCGGCGAAGACCGCATGCACCTGGTCGGCCTGGTGACGCTGTCCAACAACACCGGGGTGGCCTACCCGCAGGCCCGCCTGAGCCTGCTGGCCGGCGACCCGCGCATCCTGCAACGGCAGCAGGATGACGGTGCCGACGGCATGTACCTGATGGAGTCGGTGTCGATGGCCAAGTCAGCCCGTGCGCTGCCGCAGCAGGAAGCCGTCGCCGATTATTTCCTGTACACCTTCCCGCAGGCGGTGGACATCGACAACCGCCAGGAAAAACAGCTGACCCTGCTCGATGCAGCGGCGGTACCGGTCAGCAAGCGCTATTACTTTGCCGGCCAGCTGGGCGAAGGGCTGCCGCAGCACGGGCCGGAGCAGCCCCCGGCGAAGGCGCTGGTGCGCTATGAATTCGACAACACGGCAGCCAAGGGCCTGGGCCGGCCGCTGCCGAAAGGCATCGTGCGTTTCAACAAGCCCGACAGCAGCGGGCAGCCGCACTTCATCGGTGCCGGCCGCATCGGCAATGTCGCGGAAGGCGAGACGGTGCGCATCGTCACCGGCGAGGCCTTTGGCGTCAGCCTGCGCAAGACGGTATCGGCACAGAAGCGCAGCGCGGCCAGCAACCGCCCGCAACGCACGGTGACCTACCGCATCCTCAACAGCACGGCCGAGGCCGGTGTGCTGGTGCTGGAGGAAAACGGCTGGCGGCAACAGGTGGTGCAGGCGTCGGTGCGTGGCGAACAAATCGGGCCCTGGGCCTGGCGCTGGGAGCTGGCATTGCCGGCCGGCAAGACGACCGAACTGACTTATACGGTGGAATACCTTCGTGATGATGAATGATGATTTCCCGCAGGCACCGGCGGACATCGATGACGCAGCCTACAGCCAGGCCGCCAGTGCGGCTGTCGAGCTGGGCAACCGCCTCGCCGAGGAGAGCCCCGATGCCGATGCCTGGGCGATTGCCGACGGCCTGATCGCCGGTGCCGTGCATTATTGGCTGTACACGCGCCAGCCCTGCGAGGACCCTGCCTGCGGGGATTGCCTGCGCATCGCGGAATCACGGCTGGCGCAGCTGCAGTCGCTGCTGGCGAGTGTGGCGCGGGAAAGCGAGTACTACCACTCGCCCAATGACAGCAATGCCGGGCGTGCCTGAGCGGCTACGCCGGCGGCAGTTTCCTACTGGCAGAGTTGCGGGCGGCGCGTGCACAGCGCCCGCAGGTAGTCCTGGGCGGGCGCGTAGCCCTGTGCGGCGGACAGCTGCAGCCACTCGACCGCAGCACCGTAGTCCTGCTTGACCCCCTGGCCGGCGAAGTGCAGGCGCCCCATGGTGTATTGGGCTTTCGCGTCACCACCTTTGGCCATCGGCCGGGTATACAGGGCGATGGTGGCGTAATCCCCGGCCTGCCAGGCTTTCTTGAGGATTTCGGCCGGGGTCAGCGGCTTGGGTGCCGGTGCGGGGGTGGTTGCCGGCGGTGGCGTGGATCCGCTGTCGTCGCCTTCCGCGCCCCAGGCCGGGGTCCCGAGTGTGAGCAACAACAATGAAAGCGGCAGCAGTTTCGGCATGGTGGGCAATCCGGCTGGTACGGGCGATGCCCGTCAGGGGTTTCTGGTTATGGGCGCACGATACCATGACTGGCAGGCGGGCCGCAGCGGGCGGCTTTCCCGGCAGGATGTCAATAATTATCATTTGCTGTCAACCGTCCTGCGGCTGTGCCGTTAGGGACAAGGTCGGCAAACAGGGGCGGTACGGAGATGGCACAGACGGGTGGGAAGTACGCCGGCCACGGGCGGCAGGTACTGGTCGCTGCCGTGCTGCTGGGTGTGCTGGCGCTCGCCGGCTGGTGGTGGCTGGCAGCACCGGCCCCGGCCCCGGACAGCGTGACGGCCACGGTCGAGCGCGGTGATGTCGAGGACGTGGTCACCGCCCTGGGCAACCTGCAGCCGCGCGATTATGTCGATGTCGGTGCCCAGGTCTCGGGGCAGCTCAAGCAGATCCGTGTCGCCATCGGCGACAGCGTGAAGCAAGGCGACCTGCTGGCCGAAATCGACCCGCGCATCCTGCTGGCCCGCGTCGAGGTGGGCCGTGCCCAGTTGCTGAGCCTGCGTGCGCAGCGCAAGGAAGCCCAGGCCAGGCTCGAGCTGGCGCAGCAGCAGTTCCAGCGCCAGCAGGCACTGCTGCGCGACGATGCCACCAGCGAGGATGCCTACCAGGCCAGCCAGGCGGCACTGCGCGTGGCCGAAGCGGCCGTGGATGCCCTGGATGCGCAGATCCTGCAGGCCGAGTCGACCCTCAAGGGCGATGAAACCACCCTCGGTTACACGCGCATCTATGCGCCGATGGACGGCACCGTGATGTCGCTCACCGCCCGCCAGGGCCAGACCCTGAATGCCAACCAGCAGGCACCGGTGATCCTGCGCATCGGCGATCTGTCGACGATGACAGTGTGGACACAGGTGTCCGAGGCGGATGTGGCACGCCTGCGCATCGGCATGCCGGCCTATTTCACCACCCTCGGCTCCGGCAAGCGGCGCTGGCAGGGCACGCTGCAGCAGATACTGCCGACCCCCGAAGTGCTGAACAACGTGGTGCTCTATACCGCCTTGTTTGATGTCGGCAATACACAGGGTGAACTGATGGCACAGATGACGGCCCAGGTGTTCTTCGTGCTGGCATCGGCACGCGATGTACCGCTGGTGCCGGTGGCGGCACTGCGTCCGCTGGATGCCGCGGGCGGGCGGCACCGCGTGACGGTGCTCGGTACGGATGGCCGCCTGCAGGAGCGCGAAATCACCACCGGCATCAGCAACCGCGTGATGGCCGAGGTCAAGGCAGGGCTTGAGGCCGGCGAGCGTGTGCTGATCGGCCAGCGCCCGGTGGCCGGGCAGGCGGCATCCGCCCCCGGTGGCCCGCCGGCCCCGCGCATGCAGCTGGGGACTTCCCGGTGAGTGACGGCGCACCGCTGATCGAGCTGGCCGGTATCGGCAAGAGCTACCGCAGTGGTGACGAGGGCGTCTTGCCGGTGCTGCGCGACGTGTCGCTGGTGATCCACCCCGGTGAATTCGTCGCCATCATGGGTGCCTCCGGTTCCGGCAAGTCGACCCTGATGAACATCCTGGGCTGTCTCGACCGCCCCAGCAGCGGCACCTACCGCTTTGCCGGGCGCGATGTCGCCACGCTGGATGATGATGCGCTGGCCTGGCTGCGCCGGCAGGCTTTCGGTTTCGTGTTCCAGGGCTACCACCTGATCGGCAATGCCACCGCCACCGAGAATGTGGAAATCCCCGCCATCTATGCCGGCGTTCCCTTTGCACAGCGGCGCCGGCGGGCGCACGAGCTGCTCACCCGGCTCGGCCTGGGCGAGCGCCTCGACCACCGGCCGTCGCAGTTGTCCGGCGGGCAGCAGCAGCGGGTGTCGATTGCGCGGGCGCTGATGAACGGCGGCCAGGTCATCCTCGCCGACGAACCCACCGGCGCGCTGGACAGCCGCAGTGGCGAGGAAGTGATGGCCCTGTTGCAGGAATTGTCCGACCAGGGGCATACGATCATCCTCATCACCCACGAGCGCGAGGTGGCTGCCCATGCGCAGCGCCTGATCGAGTTGCGTGACGGCCGGATCGTCAGTGACAGCGGGCCTGTTTCGGGCAGCAATGCCCCGCTGCCGGTGGTCACCGGCCCGGCAGCACCGGGCCGTTGGTTTTCACCGGCCGATACGGTCGAGACGGTGGTGATGGCCCTGCGCGCCTTGCGTGCCAACCTGTTCCGTACCCTGCTGACCCTGCTGGGCATCGTCATCGGTGTCGGCTCGGTGGTGGCGATGCTGGCCATCGGCCACGGCGCCAAGCAAGCCGTGATGGCCCAGATCAACCAGATGGGCACCAACCTGCTGGTGGTGCGTCCGGGTGTGCCGGGCCGCCGCAGTTCCGATACCACCAATGCCATGCTGTCGGTCGCCGATGCGGATGCGATTGCCGCCGTGCCGAATGTGCTGGCGGTGGCACCCGAGATCACCGGCACGGTGACCGTGCGCCACGGCAATACCGATGCGCTGACCCAGGTCACGGCCACCACGGCCGAGTACACCCTGATCCGCAACTGGCCGCCCGCGTGGGGTGCCTTCTTCACGGCCGACGACAACGAGCGCTATGCCGCCGTCACGGTGCTGGGGCAAACGGTGGCGAACAAGCTGTTCGCTGACGGCAGCAACCCGGTGGGGCAGTTCGTGCTGCTGAAGAATGTGCCATTCCTGGTCATTGGCGTGATGTCGGCCAAGGGCGCCACGCCCTGGGGGCAGGATTCCGACGATGTGGCATTCGTGCCGCTGTCCACCGGCAGCCTGCGCCTGTTTGGCCAGTCGTACCTGCGTGGCATCACCGTTGCCGTGGCCGACACGGCCGCCATCGCCGGCACGGAAGCCGACATCAACGGCCTGGTGCGCGCCCGCCATGCGCAGGGCGAGTTCCAGGTGCGCAACATGGCGGCGATCGTCGAGACGGCGGTGGCGGCACAGAACACGCTGACCCTGCTGCTGGGCTCGATTGCGGCCATCTCCCTGCTGGTCGGCGGCATCGGCGTGATGAACATCATGCTGGTCAGCGTCACCGAGCGCACGCGCGAGATCGGCATCCGCAAGGCCACCGGCGCCCGCGTGCAGCACATCCTGCAGCAGTTCCTCACCGAGGCCGTGGTGGTGTCGGTGCTGGGCGGCCTGGTGGGCGTACTGGCCGGCATCGCTGCCGGCGAACTGATTGCCCTACTCGGCATGCCGGCGCTGTTCTCGCTGCCGATCATCGCGCTGGCGTTTGGCTGTGCGGCAGCCACCGGGCTGGTGTTCGGGTTTGCGCCGGCATGGAAGGCTGCACACCTCGATCCCGTGGTGGCATTGGCGAGTGACTAGGCGGATGGACATGATGCGCACACACACACTGCTGTGGCTGGCCTTGCTGCCGGCCTGTGCCTGGCAGCCGGCTGAGGCACCGCCGATGCCACAGCCCGCGACTTGGGAGCAGGCCTTGCCGGGCCATGCCGCGGCATGGCCGTCGCCGGAATGGTGGCAGGCATTCGGCAGCGAGGAATTGCAGCAACTGGTGGCGCAGGCACAGCAGGACAGCCTGGATCTTGCCCTTGCCACCGCACGACTGGAGCAGGCCGAGGCACGCCTGCGCAGTGCCGGTGCCAGCCTGTGGCCGAGCGTGGGGCTGGCCGCCAGTGGTCGCCGCAGTGACACCTTCGGCTCATCCGCCGACACCGTGCATGCCTATGGTGCGAGCCTGGGCGCCAGTTATGAAATCGATTTCTGGGGTGGCCAGAAAGCCGGCCGTGATGCCGCACGCGCCGACCGCGATGCCACCGAGTACGACCGGCAGACGGCCGTGCTGACCGTGACGGCCAGCGTGGCCAGCACCTACCTGCAGGTGCTGTCGCTGCGTGACCGCCTGCGCGTGGCACAGATGAACCTCGCCAATGCCGAGCGCGTGCTGGCCATCGTCGAGGCGCGGGCACGCGCCGGTGCGGTATCGAAACTGGATGTGGTGCAGCAGCGCGCACAGGTGCTGGGTCAGCGTGCGGCCATACCGCCGTTGCAGCAACAAGAGCGCGAAGCGCGTGCCGCGCTGGCGCTGCTGCTCGGGCGCCTGCCGCAGGGCTTTGCCGTGGCCGGCAGCAGCCTCGATGGCGTGCAGGAGCCACCGGTGTTGGCCGGCCTGCCTTCGGGCCTGTTGCAGCGGCGCCCCGATGTACGGCGTGCCGAGATGCAATGGCGTGCTGCCGAAGCCGCGCGCCGCGTGGCGCATGCCGACCGGTTTCCGCGCATCCAGCTCACCGCCGAGGCTGGCGTGCAGAGTACGGCGCTGCGCGACCTGTTCGAGGGTGACCCGGCCTGGGCGGCCGTGCTGGGACTGACCCAACCGCTGTTCGAGGGTGGCCGCCTTGCCGCAGCCGAGGATGCGGCGGCGGCAGCCGAACGGGAGCGCCTGCTGGCCTGGCAAGCTGCCGTGCTGGCCGCTTTCGCTGATACCGATGTGGCATTGGGCAATGCGCATGCACTGGCTGAACAGCAGCAGTGGCAGCTTGCCCAGCTGGAGCAGGCCCGCGAAGCGGAGGCGATTGCCGGGATCCGCTACCGCAACGGCAGCGTCGACCTGGTCACGGTGCTGGATGCACAGCGCTCGCTGTACGCCGCGCAGGATCAGGCGCAGCAGCTGAAACTGGCCCGCCTGCAGGCCCTGGTGACGCTGTACCGCGCACTCGGTGGCGGCTGGCAGGTGTCGCCCTGAGCTTCAGGCCGCGGCAGCGCGACGCCGTTGCCGTTGTGCGGCGCGCTGCCGGCGCCGCTGCAGGTAGAGCATCCAGCCGGTGATGCCGAACAAGGGCAGCAGCAATGAGGCCAGCATCATGGCGACGCGCCCGGGCAGGCCGAAGAAACTGCCGGTATGCAACGGGTAGAGACTACCGATCAGGCGTGCCCCTGCCGGTTTGTCAGCGTAGCGTTCATGACCGCTGATGCGGCCGCTGGCCGGGTCGATCGCCATGCGGTTGAAGGCGCGCTCGTGCGCCGGTACGGCATCGAGGTAGCTCAGCTGCAGCGGTTCGCCGCTGCGTTCCGGCAGTCGCAGCGTGACGCGGCTGTAGTCCTGTCCGCGCTCCTGCAGGAATGCCTGCCAGGCCACTTCCAGGGTGGGGTACGCCGGTGCCGCGTCGATAGTGCGCTGCGGCGCTCGTGCGCCGGCGGTGGCGGGTGCCGTGCGCGGTGGTGGCAACGGCGTGCCGGTCAGCACATGCAGCGCATGGCGGTAACTGTCGTAGGACCAGCTCAGGCCGGTCAGGGCGGCCAGCAGGTAACACGGCAGTGCCCAGGTACCGGCCACGCCATGCAGGTTGCTGATGAAGCCGCGACCGCGGCGGTGCACATCGACCACCAGCCAGCGCCGCAGGTCCCACCGGTGCCGCCGCGGCCAGCGCAGGTAGAGTCCTGACAGGGCCAGTACCAGCAGTATCACCGTGCAGGCACCCGTGATCGCCTTGCCAGCCGGGCCGGCGGCCAGCGTGCGGTGGATGTCCTCGATGAGGTGAAAGGCGGCTTCACCGCGCGGCTGGCCGAGCAGTGCACCGCTCCAGGGATCGATGTAGGCCGGTTCGCTGCGGCGGCCGCCATCGGCGGCCTGCAGGCCAATGATGGCAGGATCCCCGGCCCGTGCGGACAGCGTGACCGACACGATGCGCCTGCCCGGCAGGTTGCCGGCTGTCCATGCCAGCAATTGTTGTGGCGTGGCACGCTCGCCTGCCTGCGTCGCCACGCGCAGCACGCCCGGGTTCAGTGCGCGCAGCAGTTCCGGTTCAAACGACAGCAGGGCGCCGCTCGCCCCGGTCAGCACCAGCACCGTGCCGGCACTGATGCCGAGCAGCCAGTGGGCGCGGCTCCAGAGCGTGCGTACCTTCATGGGGATGGCAGTCCTTCAGCGGATGGAGAATTCGACGGGTACCACCAGCTCCAGTGGCGCACGCGCGGCCAGTTCGGGCGGGGGTGGCGGCAGCGGTTGTGCGCGTTGCACCAGTGCCTGCGTTTCGGCATCGAGCAGGCCGTGGCCGGAACTGCGTTCGACCTGCCAGTGCAGCACGCGGCCTTCCGCATCGACGGCAAAGCGCAGCAACACGGTGCCCTGCTGGTGGCGCTTGCGGGCCAGGTGCGGGTAGCGCTTGTGGCGTTCCAGGTGCGCCAGCAACAGGCCCTGCCAGCTGGCTTCGGCAGCTGCACTGCTGGCCGGGGCCTGCTGCGGTGCGGCCGCCAGCGGTGCGGGGCTGGCGTGGTCGGTGACGGTAGCCTGCGGGCGTGGCGGCGGTGCGGGTGCCGGCGGCTGCGGTTCGGGTTTGGGCAGCGTGACGGCCGGCTTCGGTACTGGCGGTGGCTCGGGTTCGGGCTCGGGCTCCGGCTGGGGTGCCGGTGCGCTGGGTTGCGGGGCGGGGGCCAGGGTCACCATGTCGATGACGATCGAGGCGGCCGGCATGCCCACTGCAGCCGGCGCGCGCTGCCAGTGCATGAGGCCGGTGGCAAAGCCCAGGTGGGTCACCAGCACGCCGAGGAAGCACAGCCCCCAGCGGCGGCAGTCGCGGCGGGAGGGCATCACGGTGCGTCCCCGGTTTCGAGGCCGACCAGTGCCACCTTGAGGTAGCCGGCACGGCGCAGGGCATTCATCACCTGCATCAGCTCACCGTAATCGATGCGGCTGTCGGCGCGCAGGAACACGCGGCGCTCGCGGTCGCCACCGGTGGCCTGTTCGAGGGCGGCGGCCAGCCGTTCGCGGGGCACGCTGGTGTCACCCACGGCCAGCGACAGGTCGGCCTGCACGGTGAGGAACAACGGCTCCGCCGGTGGCGGCTGCGGTGTGCTGCTGGCAGCCGGCAGGTCCACCGGGATGTTCACGGTGGCCAGTGGTGCCGCCACCATGAAGATGATCAGCAGCACCAGCATCACGTCGATGAAGGGCGTGACATTGATCTCGTGGGTTTCCACCGGATCGTCGGCAGTGTCGTGCGGCAGCTGGAAGGCCATGGCCGCTTACCCGGCCTTGCGCATGGCGGCGGCTTCGGCACGGTCGAGGTCGCGTGCGGCCAGCCGCATCACCTCGGTCACTGCATCGCCGAGCAGGGCGCGGTAGCCCGCACCGGCGCGTGCCAGCAGGTTGTAGATCATCACCGCCGGGATGGCCGCTACCAGGCCGAGTGCGGTGGCGAGCAGGGCCTCGGCGATGCCGGGTGCCACCACGCTGAGGCTGGTGCTCTGGGCCTTCGAGATGCCGATGAAGCTGTTCATGATGCCCCACACGGTGCCGAACAGGCCGACAAACGGCGCCGTGGAGCCGATGGTCGCCAGCACGCCGGTGCCGCGGTTGAGGTGGCGCACGGCCGCGGCCTGGATGCGCTCGCACTGCCAGCCGAGCCGTTCCTTGCTGCCGGCAGCCGGCAGGCCTGCCGATTGCTGCATCTCGGTGCTGGCAGCGGTCAGCAAGGCACCCACCACGCCGGCCTGGCTGCCGGCATCGGCCAGCGAGGCGCTGCGGCGCAGCGCGGCCAACGGGCCCTGCACCTGGCGCAGGGCCTGCAGCAGTTCGAAGGTTTTCACCAGCCACACCGTCCAGGTGAGCACCGAGGCCAGCGCGAGGCCGGTCATCACGGCTTTCACCACGGCATCGGCCGCCATGAACATGCCCCACGGTGACAGGTCGCGCGGCAGCAGCGCATGCGGTACCGGGTCGGGCGAGGCCAGCGCCGCTGCCGGCAGGGCGAGACCGGTCAGCATGAGCAGCACGGTGTAATGGCGGGTGTTCATGGTGCGTGTGCTCCTCAGGTATCGGCCCATTGCCGCAGCAGGTTGTGGTACACGCCGGTCAGCTGCACGGCGGAGGGGTGATCGGGCAGGTCGCGCTCGAGGCGCTGGATGGCCGTGTCGAGGTCGAACAGCAGGGTGCGCTGGCCGTCATCGCGCACCATGCTCTGCAGCCAGAAGAACGAGGCCAGGCGCACGCCGCGCGTCACCGGCTGCACCTGATGCAGGCTGGTCGAGGGGTACAGCACCATGTGGCCGGCCGGCAGCTTGACGCGGTGCGTGCCGTAGGTGTCCTCGATGACGAGCTCGCCGCCGTCGTAATCGTCACTGAAGAACAGCGTGGCCGACAGGTCGGTACGCATCTTGTGCGGCGTGCCGCGTACCTGCCGGATGGCATTGTCGACATGCACGCCGAAGGACTGGCTGTTCTCGTAGCGGTTGAACAGCGGCGGGAAGATCTTCAGCGGCAGCGCGGCCGACAGGAAGGTGAGGTTCTTCGCCAGCGCGGCGAGGATGAGGTCACCCACCTCGCGCGCCACCGGCGAGTCCTCCGGCAGTTGCAGGTTGTGCTTTGCCTTCGCCGACTGGTAGCCGGCCGTGACGCGGCCATCGACCCAGTCGGCGGCCTGCAGCCGTTGCCGGCAGTGCAGCACCTGTTCCGGGGTCAGCACGGCAGGGATTTTCAGCAGCATGGTGGTGTCTCCCCTGGCATCGGCTCAGAACTTGAATTCTGCCGCCAGCACCGCCGAGCGGCCAGGCCCCGGCACGAAGTGGCCGCCACCGACGCGGTCGATGTAGGACTCATCGGCCAGGTTGCGCAGGTTCAGGCGCAGCGTGAGTTCCGGGCTCACCGTGTAGGCCAGCATGGCGTCGAACAGCCAGTAGTCATCGGCCGTGCGCGTGTTGGCATTGCTGCTGTAGCGCTCGTCGACGAACTGTGCACCGACACCGGCCTCGAAGCCGGCCGGCAGTTGCCAGGTGCTCCACAGGTTGACGGTGTGCTCCGGCGTGTTGCTGAGCTCGTTGCCGTCTTCGGTGAGCCGATCCCTCGAATCGAGGATTTCGCTAGCGAGGTAGGTATAGCCGGCAAAGATTTCCCAGCGGTCGGTAAGCTGGCCGCTCAGGCCCAGCTCCAGGCCCTGCACGCGCTGCTCGCCCTCCAGCACCACGGTATCCAGCGGGTCCAGCGGGTTTTGCGTGCGGGCATTGGTCTTCAGGGTCTCGAACACGGCCGCGCTCAGCAGCAGGCGGCGCTGCAGCAGCTCCCATTTGGTGCCAAGCTCCAGTGTGGTGCTTTCCTCGGGGTCGAGGTTCACGCTGTTGGTGGCCGTCAGCGAATCGGCCAGGCTCAGGCCCTCGGCCGAGGGGTTGAACGAGGTGCCGTAACCAACATAGATGCTGCCGTTTGGCCTGGGTTTGAACACCACGCCCAGGCTCCAGCTGGTCATGTCGTCCTCGCGGTCGTAGTCGATGCTCGGCGTGGTGCTGGAGCCGGCGGTTTCGTAGTCGGCTTCGAAGCGGTCGTAGCGCAGGCCGCCGTTGACCTGCCAGTGCTCGTTCAGGGTCAGCGTGTCGAACACATACACCGCACGCGACTCGGTCCACGATTGCGCCATGTAGCCTGTTTTCACGATGTCCCCGAGGAATGGATCGGACGGGTTCGGGTAGAACAGGTCGGTGACCGGCGGCACTGCGCCGATCAGGGTGCGGCTGCGGTTGTCTTCACGCTCCTGCGCGTACTCGATGCCGGCGACCAGGGCATGCTCGATGCTGCCGGTACGGAAGGCCAGCGTGAGGTCGGTCTGGTTGGCGAACACGGTGTCGACCTGGTCGCGCGATTTCCAGTCGGCACGGCGGATGTCGGTGCTGGCGTTGCTGCTGAAGCGCGGCGCAGTGACCAGCGAATCGCGGTCGGTGACGCCGTAGCGGGTCAGGTTGCGCACTGTGGCGGCATCGCTGAAATCGTGGGCGATTTCCACCGTGCCCATGCGGTTGGTGACATCCTCGTAATCGCGGTCCTTCAGCCCGTAGAAATTGCTGTAGTCCACCGGTGCAGGACGGTCGGCCCAGGGCGCCAGTGCCGTGTTGGTGGCCGGTACCCAGGGAATGCCGTAGTCGGGGGTGTTGTTCTCACGCATTTCGAAGTAGCTGAGCGTGAGCCGCGTCGGCGTGTCGAGGCCGAAGGCAATCGACGGTGCGACACCCCAGCGGTGGTTTTCGGTGACATCGCGGTCCGGGGTTTCGGCATCGTGCGTCATCAGGTTCAGGCGCAGCGCGCTGTGCTCGCCCAGCACCTGGTTGAGGTCGAGCGTGTTGCGGTTGTAGTCACTGCTGCCGAAACCCACCGAGCCTTCGATGAAGTCACGCAGGCGTGGTGCCTTGCTCGACAGGTTGATGGAGCCGCCGGTGGAGCCGCGGCCGGTGTAACCCGAGGCCGGCCCCTTCACCACTTCCACCTGCTCCAGGTTGAAGGGGTCGCGCGAATAGCCGCCGAAATCGCGCACGCCATCGACGAACAGGTCGGTGCGCGCACTGAAGCCGCGGATCGACAGCTGGTCGCCCAGCGGCGTGCCGCCTTCGCCGGCCTGGATGCTGATGCCCGGCACGTTGCGCAGCACATCGCGCAGGCTGGTGGCCTGCTGGTCTTCGATCAGCGACTCCGGCACCACGGTGATGGTTTGTGGTGTGTCGGCCAGTGGCGCAGTGTATTTCGGCGAGGACACGGCATCGGCCTTGTAGCCGGTGGCGGCCGGCCCGGTTTCAACGGCGATGGTCGGCAGCTGCAGGGGCTGGCCGGTGGGTGCCGCGGTATCGGACCAGGCCGAGGCCGACATGGCGAGGCCGATGGCGGTGGCGAGCAGGCGGCGTTGCGGCAGGGTGCTTGCGGTACGGCAGGTATGGTGTGCTGGCATGAACGGTATCCCCGTGTGGCAAGGTCAATGCAAATGAGAAGTAAACTCAATGCGACCATATTAAATGATAATGTTTATCATTTGCAACAGATAATGGGCAGTTTTTCCTCCCGCATGCCCGCCATATGGGCGGCGGGCAAAACATGCACCCTGAATTGGTTCCATACGGGATAACAATAAGCGAAGTGCTCTCTCATAGGGGCAAGGCTGAAAACTGGGAGCTATTAAGCAACATAGATGCAATTTTGTCGGAAAAGGACGATGTTTCAGGGTTGGATTCGTTTCTGGAGCATGAGCGGCATGTCTATGCTATCCAGGGCATGCTTAGGGAGGTAAACAACGGCGGTTTTTCGCAATTTTTTGGCAACAGCACAGGCCGCCTCTCAAACGATTTGGTGGCAGCACTAAAAGCGGTTGGATCCAGTGAGTTTTTGGGTGTTGCTGAAGATGCCCTCAAGCTCTTTGGCAAACCGGCCAGCCTTGATGACGATGCCCGCTTGGATCATATTTCAACCATTACGCACGACTACGAAATTCCCTTATGGGAAGAGTGCGATGGCAGATTTTACGGGTGTTCCGAGCAGCTGGAAGATATGGCCATTCAATACATAGCGGCCAAGGTTGGTGCTTGAGTGGCTAATTATTGGGGCCGGGGTAACTTTCAGCCAGGCTCCCTTGAATAAGCCCAAACACGGGCTTCCCGCAAACGCCACCACGGGTGTTTCCACAGGCCCGGCGGCAATCGCCGGTATCGCGCAGGCTTGGGCCTGGGCGGGTCTTTCGGCCAGCCCGTGCGGGTGAGTGGCCGCGCTGTGCGAGGGTGAGGGTGGGGCCAGTCAGGGCCTGTCTCCTCCGGCCCCGGCTTTTTTCTGCAGCGGGCCGTGCGTGTTACCCTGAGCCGGTCATCGCCAGTGGGGTCATCGCCATGCAGTGGGATCATGAAACCGGGGTGCTGGTGGTGGGCTCCGGCAACGGTGCGCTCACCGCAGCACTCAGTTGCCATGAATACGGCGAGCGTGAGGTGCTGGTCATCGAGAAGGCCAGCCAGTACGGCGGCTGCAGTGCACTGTCCGGCGGCGGGGTGTGGATTCCCAACAACCGCTATGCGAAGGCCGCCGGCGCGGACGATTCGCCGGCCGATGCGCGTGCCTACCTCGAGGCCACCATCCCGCCGGTGGTGCCGCGTGCGATGCTCGATACCTACATCGAGCAGGGCCCGAAGATGCTCGATTTCCTGCACGAGCGCACCCGTGTGCGTTACGAGTCGCTGGCGCATTACCCCGATTACTACTCCGACCGTCCCGGTGCGCGCAACGGCCACCGCTCGCTGGAGCCGGAACCGCTGGCCATTTCCGACCTCGGTGACGAGTGGAAGCAGTTGGTGCAAACCCACCACATGATGTACCTGTTCGACCGCATCGCCATCCAGCAGAAGGAAGCGGCCGTCTTGGTGAGCCGTTCGCCGGGCTGGGTGGGCATCACCGCGCGCCTGCTGCTGCAGTACGCACTCGACATCCCCTGGCGGCTGAAGACGAAACGCTCGCGCCGCATCACCAACGGCTGTGCCGGCATTGCGCGCCTGCGCCTGTCGATGATCGATCGCGGCATGCCGCTGTGGCTCAACACGGCGCTGCAGCAGCTCATCACCGACGACAGCGGCCGTGTGGTCGGCGCTGAAGTGCTGCGTGATGGCAAGCGGCTGCGCATCCGTGCCCGCCGCGGGGTGATCCTTGCGGCCGGCGGTTTCGAGAAAAACCAGACCATGCGCGAGCGCTACCTGCCGCAGCCCACCAATGCCGCCTGGAGCGCCGGCTGGCCCGGCAACACCGGCGATGCCATCCGTGCCGGCATGGCGGTGGGGGCGGCCACCGCACAGATGAACGGCGCCTGGTGGTGCACCACCTTCTCGGCGCCCGGTGAACCCCTGCCACGGCTGGCGATCATGGAAAAATCGCTGCCCGGCAATGTGGTGGTGAACCGCGCCGGCAAGCGCATCAGCAACGAATCGCAGAACTACATGGCCTACCAGCTGGCGCTGTTTGCCCGCCACAGTGAGGCCGATCCGATGGTGCCGGCCTGGATGGTGTTCGACCGCCGTTTCCGCCGCCAGTATGTGGCAGGCCCCTTGCTCACGGCCGACACCAAGCCCGACTGGAGCCTGCCGAAGGCGTGGTTCGACAGCGGTTTCCTGCACAAGGCCGCTACCTTGCAGGCCTTGGCCGCCAGTGCCGGCATCGATGCCCACGGCCTGCTGCAGACGGTGGCCGACATGAACGAGGACGCGAAGACCGGCGTCGACCGCCACTTCCAGCGCGGCGATGCCGCCTACGACCGCTATTACGGTGACCCGCAGGTGACGCCCAACCCCTGCCTGGCACCGATCATCGAGCCGCCGTTCTATGCACTGCGCATCGATCCGGGTGATTTCGGTACCCAGGGCGGCCTGCAGGTCAACACCGATGCGCAGGTGCTGCGCGACGACGGTTCGCCCATCCCCGGCCTGTATGCCATCGGCAACTGTTCGGCGGCGGTATTGCCGACCTACCCCGGCCCCGGTTCCACGCTGGGCCCGGCGATGACCTTCGGCTGGCTGGCTGCGCGCCACCTCACCGGGCAGGCGTAAGCCGTCCCGCCCGTCAGCGACCACAGCAAGGAGTCCAGGCCATGTCCGCAGCGCAGCAACCCGGCACCGGTTACCCGGGCCTGCATGCCCATGCCAGTGCCGCCGCCGATGTGGCGGCGGGGTTGCAATCCGGTGAGCCTGGCCTGTCCAGTGATGAAGCGGCGCGCCGCCTGCAGCACTACGGCCCCAACCGCCTGCCGCCGGCGCAGCCGCGGCCGTGGTGGAAGCGCCTGCTGGCGCAGGTCCACAACGTCCTCATCTATATCCTGATTGGCTCGGCGGCCCTGGTGCTGGCGCTGGGGCATGCGCTGGATGCGGCGGTCATCCTGCTGGTGGTCGCCATCAATGTGCTGGTCGGTTTCGTGCAGGAGGGGCGTGCCGAGGCGGTGTTGCGCGGCATCCTCGGCATGGTCAGCACGCGTGCGACGGTGCTGCGCGATGGCGTCAACCACACCATCGATGCAGTCGGCCTGGTGCCGGGTGACCGTGTGCGGCTGGAAGCCGGTGACCGTGTGCCGGCCGACCTGCGCCTGCTGGTGGTGCACAACCTGCGTGTCGATGAATCGATGCTGACCGGCGAATCGCAGCCGGTCAGCAAGGACACCGCCAGCGTGGCCGAGCATGCGCCGTTGGCGGAGCGGCGTGGCATGGCCTACCTCGGCACCCTGGTCACGGCCGGCTATGCGCAGGGCGTGGTGGTGGCCACCGGCAGCCGTACCGAGCTCGGTGCCATCGGTGACCTGGTGCGGCAGGCCAAGCCGCCGCAAACCCCGCTGACGGTGCAGCTCGACCGTTTCGGCCGCGGCCTGGCGGTGGTCATCGTCATCGTGGCGTTGCTGGCGATGGCCTGGGGCGTATGGGTGACCGGCATGCCGCTGGGCGACATGTTCCTGGCTGCCGTCGGCATCAGCGTGGCCGCCATCCCGGAAGGGCTGCCCGCCATCGTCACCATCACGCTCGCAATCGGCGTGCGCCGCATGGCGGCCGTGAAGGCGCTGATCCGGCGCCTGCCGGCGGTGGAAGTGCTCGGTTCGGTCACTGTGATCTGTTCCGACAAGACCGGCACGCTCACCTGCAACGAAATGACGGCGCGCCGCATCGTCACCGCTGCCGGCATGCGGCCGGTGCAGGGCGAAGGCTATGCGCCGCAGGGCCGCATCGGTGACGGCCCCGACGACGCAGTGCTGGCACTGGCGGCGCGCATCGCCCTGCAGTGCAACGATGCCCGCGTGCAGCAGGATGACGGCGGGCACTGGCAGCTGCACGGCGACCCCACCGAAGGCGCATTGCATGTGCTGGCCCTGAAGGCCGGCCTGTCGCCACCGGCACTGGAGGCGCAGTCACCGCGCCGCGCGCTGATCCCGTTTGCGTCCGAAAGCCGCTACATGGCCAGCCTGCACGGCGATGCCGACCAGGCCTTGCTGCTGGTGAAGGGCGCGCCCGAGCGCCTGCTCGCGTTCAGCACGGCACAGCAGGGCGTGCAGGGGCCGGAGCCGCTCGATGCGGCGTACTGGCAGCAGGCGGTGGCGGCGTTGGCCGCCGACGGCCTGCGCGTGATGGCACTGGGCTGGCGCCCGCTGCCGGCGGCAACCCGCACGCTGCCGGCCGACGCTGCCGAGCACGACCTGGTGCTGGTGGCCCTGGTGGGCCTGGTCGATCCGCCGCGGCCCGAAGCCATCCAGGCGGTGGCAGACTGCCAGCGCGCCGGTATCCGCGTGTGCATGATCACCGGCGACAACCCGCTGACCGCTGGCGCGATTGCCGGCCAGATCGGCATCCCGGCGGCGCGGGTGGTGACCGGTGACGAGCTCGATGGCCTGTCACCGCAGGCGCTCGCCGCGCTGGCGCAGGACGTGAGCGTGTTTGCGCGCACCAGTCCCACGCACAAGATTCGCCTGGTGGAAGCGCTGCAGGCCGACGGCGAGGTGGTGGCGATGACCGGTGACGGTGTCAATGACGCGCCCGCGCTGCGGCGTGCCGACATCGGCGTGGCGATGGGCCTGAAAGGTACCGATGCCGCACGCGAGGCGGCCGCGATGGTCCTGGTGGACGACAACTTCGCCACCATTGCCGATGCCGTGCGCGCCGGCCGTACCGTCTACGACAACATCCGCAAGACCATCATCTACATCCTGCCCACCAGCCTGGCCGAGGCCGGCGTGATCCTGCTGGCGGTGCTGGTCGGCCATGTGCTGCCGATCACGCCGGTACAGGTGCTGTGGGTGAACATGATCACGGCGGTGACGCTGTCGCTGGTGCTGGCCTTCGAGGGCGCCGAACCCGGGGTGATGCAGCGGCCGCCACGGCCGCCGGAACAGGGCCTGGTCAGCGGCTTCCTGCTGTGGCGCCTGCTGCTGGTCGGCGGCATGGGAACGGCGGTCATCTTCTGGCAGTTCAGCCACTACATCGCGGCGGGTGCCGCCATCGAGCATGCACGCACGCTGGCGGTGAACACCCTGGTGATGATCGAAATGTGGTACCTGTTCAGCGCGCGCTGCCTGTACCAGGGCCTGTGGCAGCGCAGCGCCTGGCACGGCGCCGGGCGGGCCTGGCTGGGGGCGGCCTGCGTGCTGGCCGTGCAGTGGCTGTTCACCCACACGGCACCGTTCCAGCGCCTGTTCGACACCGTGGCGCTGGGTCTCGGCGACTGGTTGCTGGCCGCACTGTGGGCCTTGCCGGTGCTGCTGGTGGTCGAGCTGGAGAAAGCCTTCACGCTGCGGCGCCAGCAGCGCTAGCGCAGCAGGTCCGGGTTGCCACGGCCAGCGAGCGCGGCCTGCTCGGCGTCCGACAGGCAGGGGCGCGCCGCCTCGCCGCACAGCGCCAGGGCGGCGGCCACCGCATGCGCCCAGCTGCACTGGTTTGCGAACAGCATGCCGAAGGTGTCCAGCGTGCCGCCGCGGTTGCGGTAGCCCAAAGCCGCCGTGCGCGCCGGCCCCAGGTCGATGCGGCGCAGCAGGCCGAGCATCGGCTCGGGCCGCGTGTGGCTGAGGATCACACGGGCCTGCGCCGGCGGCAGCAGGCGTGCCAGTGCCGCATCGTCGTGCACCACCGCCGCTTCCAGCGCATCGCGCGGCGCCCGCAGGCGGCCGGGTTCCAGCAGTGCATACACGGCGGTGTCGTGTCCGCAGGCGCACAGGCGTTCGGCCGCACGCAGCGCTTCCTGCAGCTGGTAGGCGCCGATGGCCAGCAGCTGCAGTGTGGCCGTGGCCGTGCCGGAAATGCGTGCAATGCCCTGTTCGGCCAGTGCGTGGGCCTGCGTGGCATCCAGGTACAGCGGTAGCGGGTTCTTCGGTACCACCATCAGCGCAATGCGCCCGTGCGAGCCGTACACGCCGGCGGCGGCGGTGCAGGCCGAGCGGGCATCGATGGGGAACAGCACCGGCGCCACATCGCCCATCTCGCCCAGCCAGGCTTCGGCCAGGGTCGGGTCCTGGTGCGATTGTTCGTTCTTGCCGTTTTCCCAGGTGTGCGAGGTGGCGATGACCGGCAGGCTGATCCAGCCGGCACGGCGGCCGGCCTGCAGGGCCTGGCGTGCAAACAGGATTTCCTGCCGCATCGCGCCCAGCATCTTCACGGCAAAGGCCTCGTAGCTGGCACACAGGTTCAGGCCCTGCTTGTTGCCGAGCACCGCCGACACCACCGCTTCCTCGTTGAGGGCGGTGATCACGGCACCGTGCAGGCTCTCCGGGCTGCCGGCCTCGGGCGCGGTGACGCGGTGCTGCAGGCGGTCGAGCGTGCGGTTGAGGCGGTTGCTGCGCATCTCGTCGGGGTTGCCGATGCGCACGCGCAGTTGCCGGTTGGCTTCCACCAGCGCCACGAACCAGGCATCGAAGGCAGCCATCGGCGATACCGGTTCGTCCGCCGGCAGGGGCGGCAAGGCCGGCAGCCGCGGCAAGGCGACAGCCACCGTGGCGAGCGCATGGTCGCGTTCGCGCACGCGGCCGCTGTCGGCATGGTTGTTGAGTTGTGCGCGCAGCAGGGGCCACAGTGCCGGCGACACGTGCAGGCGGGCGGCCCCGCGCTGGAATTGCCGGCGCGCGCGGGCATCGCGTGCGGGGTTGCCGTCCAGCGGCAGGTTGTGTGCGGCATTGGTGCCGGCGCCGGGGAAGCCGTAGCCCTTCACCGTCTGTGCGATCACATAGGGCAGTGCCACCGGGTAGTGGGCACGCCCGGCGGCAATTGCCTCGGCCTGCTGCTGCAGGCGATCCTCGGCAGCGAGGATCGCGCAGGCGAAGTCTACCGGGTCACGGCCGTCGATCAGCAGCGGCTCGAAGCCGTTCAGCTGCAGGTGCCGCTTGAACCAGCGTCCCCCGCCGGATTGCGACAGGGTGGTGCGCTGGTCGATGCGGCGGCCATTGGCAATCATCACCGGCACGGCGCTGCCGCAGTCCTCGGACCGCCACCAGCGTGCGGCCCAGTCACTGCCGCGCTGTTCCTCGAAGGCGCCATCACTGAGGAAGGCCACCAGGCGCTGGCCCGGCAGGGTCATGTGCGGGTATTGCAGCTCGGCAAAGCCGAGGTAGCCGCCTTCGCTGATGCCGCCGGCGGTGTGGATGTTGACATGGCTGCCCAGCGGCGACAGCGGCAGGCCGTCGGGGCCGACGGCGTAGCGGTAGAAATCCTGCACGAAGCAACCCAGGCCGGCATCGTCGAGTGCGTAGCGCGCGGCATGTGCGGGCGACAGGTTGCCGACCAGCAGGTTCAGCGCATCGATGGCGGCCACGCAATGGCCCTGGCCCATCAGCCAGCTGCGGGTTTCGCCGCTCAAGGCATTTGCCAGCAGGTAGCCGGTATAGGCCGGCACCATGTTCAGCGCACCGCCGGTATGGCCTTCCGGCACCGGCTTGAAATCGGCGTCGGCGAGCGGGGTGCCGTCGGCATGCACGCGGCGGGCGTAGGTCATGTGCGCGACCAGCCACAGGCCCAGCGAGCACAGGCGGTCAGCCGCAGCCAGGCGTTGCCAGCCGGTGGTCGCATCGGGCAGCCGGCCGCTGGCGACCAGCCGTGCCACCAGCGCCTGTGCCCGGCGGCGTGCCGCCGGGCGGTGGCGGATGACGCCGTAACCGGTGGACCAGGCGGTGAAACTCTCCGGCAGTGTCATGGGTACAACCTCCTCGGCAAGGGCAGCAGTGCGCTAGAGTAGGCCGTGTGGCAGGCAATGGCCAGCCACACGGTACGGACCTGGCACAGGGGCTTCGCATGCACGGCACACACGGTTGGCAAACCCTGCTGGATGAACTCGAACGCCGCCGTGCGGCTGCTGCCGGCATGGGTGGCGCCGAACGGCTGCAGAAACAGCGCGCGAAAGGCCGCCTCGATGCCCGCGAGCGCATCGCGCGGCTGTGCGACAGCGCGTCCTTTGCCGAGATCGGCCTGCTGGCCGGCGGCAACCCGCCCGGCGGGCAGGCGCCGGTACCGGCCGATGGCCTGGTCGGCGGTACGGCACGCATCGACGGTGCGCCGGTGGTGGTGCTGGCCGAGGATTTCACCGTGCAGGGCGGCTCCATCGGCCATGTGCATGCCGCCAAGCGCCTGCGCCTTGCGCTGCTGGCGAAGCAGCTGCAGTTGCCGGTGGTGGTGTTGCTCGACGGCGCCGGTGAACGCGCCAGCAATGCACAGGAGCGTTACCCGCACGCACCGAATGACCTGCAGGTGTTTGCCGACCTGCAGGGCGTGGTGCCGGTGGTGGCGCTGGTGCTCGGCACCTCGGCCGGCCACGGCGCACTGACCGGCATGCTGGCCGATTTCATCGTGATGACCGAAAACGCCACGCTGTTCACCGCCGGCCCGCCGCTGGTGAAGGCCGCACTCGGCATCGATGCCACGCCGCAGCAGTTGGGCAGCGCGCACATGCATGCCACGCACAGCGGCGTGGTGCACAACCTGGCCGCAACGGAAGACGAGGCCTTCGCGCAGGCACGGGTGTTCCTGTCGCTGTTGCCGCGCTGCCGTGGCGCAGCCCTGCCGGTCAGCACGGGTGGCGACAACAGCGAGCGCCTGCTCGACGACCTGCTGCAGGTCGTGCCGGCGGATTTGCACTGCCCCTACGACATGCGCGCTGTGCTGCAACGGCTGGTGGACGGTGCGGCGCTGCTGGAGCTGCAGCCGTTGTACGGCGCTTCGCTCATCGTTGCGCTTGCGCGCATCGGCGGCGTGCCGCTGTTGCTGCTGGCGAACCAGCCGAAGGTGCAGGCCGGTGCCATCACCACGCAGGCGGCACGCAAGGCTGCGCACTTCCTGCGCATGGCCGGCCAGTTCGGCCTGCCGGTGGTATTCCTCGCCGACACGCCGGGCGTGATGCCCGGTGCGGATGCCGAACGCGACGGGGTGTTGCGTGCGGCTGCCGACATGTACGCCGCACAGCGCGCACTGCGCGGCGGCAAGGTGCATGTCACGCTGCGCAAGGCGTTTGGATTTGGCAGTTCGCTGATGGGCATGAACCCGTTTGACGGCCAGGTGGCCACACTGGCCTTCCCCGGCATTGCCCTGGGCAGCATGCCGGCCATCGGTGGCGCGACAGCGGCCGGGGCCGATGCCGCCGAGGCAGCCCGCGTGCAGCAGGTGCAGGGGGCGGCCTGGGCGCCGGCCGACAGCCTCGCCTATGACCGCGTGATCGACCCGCGCGAATTGCGCAACGCGATCATTGCCGCGCTGCGCTTGCGCTAGCTCGCGCTGGGCGGCGCGTGCTGCAGGATGAATTCGCCCAGCAGGGCGAATTCGCGTTCACGCGGGCTTTTGGCCCGCCACATCAGGCCGATTGAGCGCCATACCTTTTTCTCGGCAAATGCCCGCGTTTCGATCGGCGTGCCGTTCAGCAGGCCGGTGTCCACGGCCATCTGCGGCAGCAGGGTGATGCCGATGCCGTTGGCAACCATCTGCACGAGGGTATTGAGGCTGGTGGCCTGGTAGGGCACATGGATGTCGCTGCTTTTCAGGCGGCAGGCATCCAACGCGTGTTCGCGCAGGCAGTGGCCGTCTTCCAGCAGCAGCAGGTCCTGGTCGTGCAGGTCGCGCAGTTTCAGCGCGTCGTTTCCCAGCAGCGCATGCTCGGGCGGCAGGGCCAGTACGAAGGGGTCGTGGAACAGGTGGCGGGTGGCCACGCCGTCGGCCGGGTAGGGCAGTGCCAGCAGCAGCACATCGAGATCGCCCTGCTTCAGCGCCTCGATGAGGTTGGCGCTCAGCTCCTCGCGGATGAACAGCTTGAACTGCGGGTGCTCGCGGCGCAGCTCGGCCAGCAGCTTCGGCAGCAGGAAGGGGGCGATGGTGGGGATGACGCCCATGCGCAGTTCGCCGGAGAACGGCTCGCGGTGGGCGCTGGCCAGCACCACCAGGTCGTCGGTATCGGCCAGCAGGGCCTGCGCGCGGGCCACCACCTGTTCGCCGATCGGGGTCAGCATCACCTGCTTGTGCTGGCGTTCCAGCAGGGTGACGCCGAGGCTGGATTCCAGCTCCAGGATGCCGGTGCTCAGTGCCGACTGTGAGATGTGGCAGGCCTTGGCCGCGTTGCCGAAGTGGCGGTGCTGGGCCACGGCGCAGAGGTAGCGCAGCTGCTTGAGGGTGATGTTTGCCATCCAAAAAACCGATTTATTTGAGAAAAATGTCCTATTTGTTTAATCATGCCGGGCTTGCTACGGTATGTCCAGACAGGTCGGCACCGGCCGGGATGCACCCGGCGGCAGGAGGGGATGATGGGCACGAAACCGTTGGCGGCAGGGTCCTGGTGGGGGGATGTGCGCCTGCACGCAGGTGAGCACCCGTGGACGGCGACCGGTTTTGCCGTTGCCCTCGCCGGGCTGGGCGTGCTGCTGGTGGCCAGCCTGGCCGAAATACGCGCCGGCGATCACACGGCTGCGGTGCAGTACGCACTGCTCGGTGGGACCGCCGGGTTTGTGGCCACCACCCTGGGGGCGCTGCCGGCGGTGCTGTTGCGTAGCATCCCGGTGCGGCTGGAAGACAGCATGCTGGGGCTGGCGGCCGGCATGATGCTGGCGGCGAGTTCGTTCTCGCTGATCCTGCCGGGGCTGGCCGCCGGCGAACAACTGGCCGGCAATGCCACGGCCGGTGCGGCCCTGGTGGTGCTGGGCCTGGCGCTGGGTGTGCTGCTGATGCTGGGCCTGGACCAGTTCACGCCGCACGAACATGCGAAGGGCGGTCCCTGCGGGCCGGGGCATGAGCGCTGCAACCGCATCTGGCTGTTCGTGCTGGCGATCGGGCTGCACAACCTGCCGGAAGGCATGGCGGTGGGCGTGGGCTTTGCGCAGGGTGATGTCGGCGTGGGGCTGCCGCTGGCGGTGGCGATTGCGTTGCAGGACATCCCCGAGGGCCTGGCCGTGGCGCTGGCGCTGCGCAGTGCCGGGCTGCCGGCCTTCACCGCCGTGTCGGTGGCGGCGGTGAGCGGCCTGCTGGAGCCGCTGGGCGCACTGGCCGGCGTGGGCCTGAGCGGCGGCTTCAGCCTGGCGTACCCGGTGGGCCTGGGGCTTGCGGCTGGCTCGATGCTGTTCGTGGTGTCGCACGAGGTGATCCCCGAGACGCACCGCAACGGCCACCAGACGCCGGCCACCATCGGCCTGATGGCAGGTTTCGCCGTGATGATGGTGCTGGACACGACCTTGGGCTAATCGGCGACGCACAGCACCTTGCTGCCGCGTACCGGCTGCGTGCGCAGCTCGACCAGGGCGCGGTTGGCGTCTGCGAAGGGGTACACCTGCACCGTGGGCCGCAGGCCGATGCCCGCCGCCAGCGCGAGGAAGCCGCTGACATCCGCCCGCGTCACATTGGCCACCGATGTGATTGCCTTCTCCTGCCACAGTTGCGTTTCATAGCGCAGGCCGAGCAGCGCCTGCTGGTCGTGGCTTTCCTTGCGGATGGCGTTGATCACCAGCCGCCCGCCGGGGGCGAGTTGCGCGAGTGCGGCCACCACCGGTGTCCATGCCGGCGTGGTGTCGATGATGGCGTCCAGTGCCTGCGGCGGTGTGTCGCCGGTACCACCATCCATTCGGCATAGCCGCCGTCGTGGTCGCGGCCACTGGCCTGGAAGGCGGGGCAGAGATTCTCGCGCCCGCTGCGGCAGTACGCGCAGTCGCCGCAGGCCGAGAAAATCCATGCCACGCCGACGCGGTCACCGGGCGCAAAGCGCGTGCAGCCGGCCCCCAGTGCATCGACCACGCCCACCGCCTGGTAGCCGGGAATCACCGGCAGGCGCGGCGGCGGCATGCGGCCTTCGATCTCGTCGAGTTCGGTGTGGCAGATGCCGCAGGCCTGCACGCGCAGGCGGATTTCACCGGCGGCCGGCTGCGGGCGCGGTACGCGTGCCAGCCGCAGCGGTGAGGCTCCGGCAGTGACCGGCGCGAGGCGTTCGAGCAACCAGGCCTGCATGCTGTCCATGGCGGGTTGCCTCCGTCACTGGCCGCGCGGGATGGTGTAGACCGTCTGCGTCGGGAAGGCGAATGCCAGGCCGGCCTCGTTGAAGCGGTGCAGGATGGCGAGGTTCACCGCGTTCTGTGTCTGCGGGATGTCGGCATCCTTGCGGATGTAATAGGTGAAGGTGATGTTGAGCGAGGATGGGCCGAAACCGCTGAAGAACAGGATGGTCTTGCCTTCGACGCCCGGCTCGCCGGCCGCGATGTCGCGCAGGATGGCCAGGGCCTGGTCCATCTGGCCCGGGGCGGTGTCGTAGGTGAGGCCGAGCTCCAGCGTGATCTTGCGCGAGGGCTCCCAGCTGACGTTTTCCACCGGGCTTTCGGCGAACTTCGAGTTCGGGATGGTCACGGTGCGGCCTTCGAGCGTCTGCAGGCGCGTGCTGCGCACGCCGATGTCCTTCACCACGCCGTCGTAGCCTGAAATCTTGATGCGGTCGTTCAGCTTGAACGGGCGGTCGGTAAAGATGGTGAAGCCGCCGAACACATTGGCGATGGTGTCCTTGGCAGCCATGGCGAGCGCGATGCCGCCGATGCCGAGGCCGGCCAGCAGGGCCGCCACATCGTAGCCGGCATTGTTGAGGCCGATGATGAGGGCCATGCTCCAGATGATGATCTTGCCGCCTTTCTGCAGCAGCGGCAGCAGGTGGTCATCGAGGTCGTTGGCACTCTTGTCGGCCAGTGGCTTGATGTATTCGTTGATGAGGGCATCCAGCGTGCGGGCCAGCAGCAGTGCAGCCAGCAGGATGATCAGGAACTGCATGACATGGCCGATGGCCTTGTCGAGCGCCTCCGGCAGCACCAGCAGGCCGAGGCCGAACCAGGTGCCGAGCAGCACCAGCGCCATCACCAGCGGTTTCTCGAACATGCCGATGAGCAGGTCGTCGATGTGCGTTGTGGTCTTGCGGGTCCATTGCCGCAGCACATTGGCAAACAGCCAGTACACCGTGCGGGCCACGGTGCCGGACAGCAGGATCACCAGCATCGACACCAGCCAGGCCTGCACCGTGTTGCCGTAATAGGTTTGCTGGAAGAAGGGATCCTGGAACAGCGCGATCATGGCATCCTCCGTGGGTGGTGGGCGGCGGCGCCAGAATGTAACAGCCCGGCTGCTGCGAATCCAGCCGGGTTCAGTCGGGGCTGCGCAGCGCCTGCCGCAGTACGCGCCTGGCCATGCCGGGGTTGAACAGGCTGTTGATCGTCATCGCGCATTCGTAACTGCACTTGCAGTGGGTGTCGCGGATTTTCTGGCGCAGGGCCTGCGCACGCTCGCTGTGGATGATGTGGCGCAGGTCGTTGTCCGGCGCGTCACCCAGCACATTGCCGAGGCTGTCGGGCAGCACTTCACAGGCATTCAGGCGGCCATCTTCCCAGAGGGTGTAGATCAGTGTGCCGGCCGTGCAGGGTGTGACGAATTCGTCGAAGCGCGCCACCCGGTAGATGAGGTCTTTCTGGATGGCTTCCTTGGCGCGCACGAGGCGGCCACCCCAGTAGGACAGGCGCTGCAGGCGGTTTTGTGCGATGTGCCATTCGTAGCGGGCGACTGCCTGGTGCCAGGCCTCGACCAGCGATTCCGGCAGCAACGGGCTGCTGAAGTCGGTGCGGCGCAGGATGTTGATGCTGACCTGGTTGGGCTGGAAGGCCTCCACCAGCTCGTCGATGAAGGCCGGGTAGCAGTGCTGGTTCTGGTGCGTGACCACCGTGATGATGCCCAGCGTCAGGTTGGGGTAGAGGCGTTGCAGTTCGTGCAGCCTGCCGATGGTCTGTTTCAGGCGTGCCCAGGAGCCGGGGCCGCGGATGGCATCGTGGATGGCTTCCGGGCCGTCGACCGACACCTGGATGGTCAGCTGCGCGCCGTTGGCCTGCTGCAGCATGTCGAGGGTTTTCAGGTAGGTGCGCTCGGTGTACCAGCCGTTGGTGGGGATGGTCATCATCAGCGGCCGGCAATGGCGCCGGATGGTGCCGACCACGGCCGGCAGGTCATCGCGCACGAAGGGCTCGCCACCGGCCAGGGCATACCACAGCACCGGGCCGATCGCGCGCGTGGTCTTGTCGAGCTGGGCCAGGCTTTGCTCGCCGGGGTCCTTGGCGTCGAGCGTTTCCTTGTAGAAGCAGTGCGCGCAGCGCAGGTTGCAGCGGGCCGTGATGAAATGGATCATCGCCACCGGCATGCCGTTGCGGCGCAGCACCCGCCAGCCGCCGTGCGCGAGGCTGGACAGGCGCTGCAGGCCGGTGCGCAGGCCCTGCCAGCGTGCCTGCACCCAACCGGCCACGGCCGAGGCGCAGATGGCCGCCCCCATGTACGGCCACAGCAGCAGGGCCGCCGGGCGGTCGCGCGGTGCCATGCGCCGGAATACCTCGTGGCAGAACAGCAGCGGCGCGAGCAGCACCAGCAGGATGCCGGCCAGTGCCGTGCCGGCCGGCAGCCACTGCAGCATGGCCAGCAGCGCCAGCACGGGCGGCAGCGTGCAGCCGCCGATGAAGGTGGTCTTGTAGCCCGGCCCCATCTGGTTGCGCACCTGGCGGAAAATCCGCGGTTGCGTGCCCATCAGCAGCATGGCGAGGAAGGTCTTGTGGCCGAGGTCCTGCAGCAGGCTGGTGAAGGAAAAAATCTTCAGGTGTTCGGCCTCGAAGGCCGGGTACACATTGACCGCAACACCGGCATTGAGTGCGCGGATGCAGATTTCCTTGTCCTCGTGCATGCGCAGCTGCGGGTTGAAGTAGCCCATGCGCGCTGCCAGGTCGCGCCGCAGCAGCAGGTGCGAGGACTGCCCGTAGTGGCAGGTGTGCTTGTGGAATTCCTCGTGGAAGCGGTAGCGCTGGATGGCCACCAGCACGCGGGTGATGGCGTTGTCGCCGGCGGTCTGCGAGGCGTACAGGCCGAAGGCCATGTCGGTGGCGCCGCTGGCCATGTGCTGTTGCACGAACTGGCGTGCCTGCCCAGTCAGCACGACATCGGCATCGACGAACAGGATGTAGTCACCGCGGGCGGCTTTCCAGCCGGCGTTGCGGGCGGCCCCCGGGTAGGCGCGTTCCGGCAGGTGGATCAGGCGCACCGCCGGGTCTGCGGGCAGCGGGGTGGGGACGGGGCTGGAATCGGCCACCAGGATTTCCAGCGGCTGCAGCGGCAGCAGTGCCGCGATGATGCGTTCGGCCTGCCAGGCGCCGTATACCGGGATTACCACCGAAAGAGTCATGCCACGCTGCCTTGTGCCGGACGGCCGATTTAAGCATGCAGGCCGCGTGGCTGCCAGCTGTCGCAGCGGGCGGGAGTGGTGGGCCCTGCTGGACTTGAACCAGCGACCAAGCGATTATGAGTCGCCTGCTCTAACCAACTGAGCTAAGGGCCCGCAGCCCGTGGTGCACGCTTACTCGTCGAGGAAGCTGCGCAGGTGTTCCGAGCGGGTCGGGTGGCGCAGCTTGCGCAGCGCCTTGGCCTCGATCTGGCGGATGCGCTCGCGCGTGACATCGAACTGCTTGCCGACTTCTTCCAGCGTGTGGTCGGTGTTCATGTCGATGCCGAAACGCATGCGCAGCACCTTGGCTTCGCGTGCGGTCAGGCTGGCGAGCACCTGCCGGGTGGTTTCGCGCAGGCCTTCGCTGGTGGCCGAGTCGAGCGGCGAGGCGACATTGCTGTCCTCGATGAAATCACCTAGGTGCGAATCTTCGTCATCGCCGATCGGGGTTTCCATCGAGATCGGCTCTTTGGCGATCTTGAGCACCTTGCGGATCTTGTCTTCCGGCATGTCCATGCGCTTGCCGAGTTCTTCCGGCGTCGGCTCGCGGCCCATCTCCTGCAGCATCTGCCGCGAGATGCGGTTCAGCTTGTTGATGGTCTCGATCATGTGCACCGGGATGCGGATGGTGCGTGCCTGGTCGGCGATCGAGCGCGTGATGGCCTGGCGGATCCAC
>LAHR01000150.1_pt1 | contig 52683 bp, 64 predicted proteins | sample 329641 | NCBI WGS metagenome assembly LAHR01 (sample SAMN03275701, study PRJNA271635) | activated sludge metagenome | isolation source: Sample C-3 Sludge from acetogenic chamber (third chamber) of Anaerobic...
TCATATGCCCAGTCGAGCCCCGCCACCAGCGGAATAGTCTCGCGGTCATATGCCCTTATCAGGCTGATCATGTGCTCATTGATCTTTTTCCACTCAGACCAGGGCAATGAGCCCAGCTCGCCGCGGTAGATTGTTGGTTCATTGAAGAGCTCGTAAAAGGCCACTGTATTATGCCCGGCGAAGTTGCGTGCAATAGTTCTCCAGAACTCATATGTCTCTGTTTTCGTGGTGTTGTACATCGGATCCTGGAAGAGTTCCATCCAGAGGTTGCCTATTGAATGCCAGTCGATTATCACATACATGCCCAGGTCGGTGCACCAGTCAACCGCTTCACGCAGCAGTTCCACATACTTTTCGGGTGTGCGCTCGCGCCATGCCACCGGGTGAACGGGAATGCGCACTATCATTGCGCCGGTCTTTTTCACCTGCTCGAAGTGTGTCTTGTTCCAGTGGCCCTGCCGCTCGATCTTGTCCGGATCAGAGATTGAGAGTCCGCGGAATAGAACTGTCTGACCGTCCGGGGTGACGAATTTGTTCCCCCGGACCTGTATGAGAGGCAGGGTCTTTGCTTTCGGATCGGGCTCCGGCCGCGAGGCAGGGTCGCCGAAGTACCAGGGTTTGGCTTCCTGAGCCATGAGGACCGGCGCTGTGAGCAGTGCGGTCAGCACGAAAAGAATAAGGAGGAATCTTGTTTTCATATCGTGACAGTTATGAGGTTACTGCAATAATGCGGTTTCAACAAATTGAAGGTTATGAATTTAGTAAATCCGTTTGATTTATTGCCAACCCGGATATGTCAAAATCACCCTCCGTCTGTAACTGCACCTGTTTAAGAACAAATGCAGGCGCCTCTTGTTATCATTTAACAACCAGTAAGGAATGAACAATCTGAAGATCGCGTTTTTCGACGCCAAACCTTATGATTCCGAATCGTTCAACGAGGTGAACCGCCATTTCGGTTTCACAATCAAGTATTTCAAGTTTCACCTGACGCCTGACAACGTAGTGCTCGCACAGGGATATGATGCCGTCGTCATCTTCGTGAATGACACAGTCGATGCAGCCATGATCAGTCAGCTCAGGGAATACGGTGTGAAGCTGATTGCCCTTCGCTCTGCGGGATTCAACAACGTCGATCTCAAGGCAGCCCTCGGCAATATCAGGGTGGCCAGGGTGCCTGCTTACTCGCCACACGCCATCGCCGAGCACACTGTGGCGCTGATGCTGACGCTGAACCGGAAGGTGCATCGGGCTTATTTCCGGACCCGCGACACCAATTTCGCCCTTAACGGGCTGCTGGGATTCGATATGAACGGCAAGACGGCCGGGGTGATCGGGACAGGCCGCATAGGCAGGGTGCTTGTGAAGATCCTGCGGGGATTCGGGATGGAGGTGCTGCTTACCGACAGCTATCCGGACACAGCGTTTGCCGCCGACACCGGAAGCAGTTACGTGAGCCTTGAGGAGCTTTACAGGAGGTCGGACATCATCTCGCTGAACTGTCCGCTGACGCGCGAAACGGAATTCATGATCAACTCCTCATCCATTGCGATGATGAAAAAGGGGGTGATGCTAATCAACACCGGCCGTGGCAAGCTGATCAGGACTGCCGACCTGATTGAAGGGCTCAAGAGCGGACAGGTTGGTTCGGCCGGCCTTGATGTATACGAAGAGGAGAGCCATTTTTTCTTCGAGGATCTCTCGGACAGGGTTCTGGCTGATGACGTTCTGGCGCGTCTGCTTACATTCAACAATGTGATAATCACATCGCACCAGGGCTTCTTCACCCGCGAAGCCATACATAATATCGCAGAAACAACGCTACAAAACATTGATGACTTCTTTGCCGGGCGAAAGCTTGAGAATGAGGTCTGTTTCAATTGCGGGAACTGAGGTCGGAAGTCTGAAGGTCCCGACACCCTTCGGGCATCGGGATTTCGGTCCCGCCGGCGGCGGTTCCTCAATCTGAGGTCTGAGGGTCTGTTACTTCGTCAGGTCCTGCAGTCCGGATAACTGCACCGCCGCGCTTACGGGTTTTCTTCGGAGGGCTAACCACCATGGAAAAAGGGAGGCGCCGTAAGACGGACCTCCCTTGTCCGGGTTATTTGATCAGAATAATTACTTCACAGCAGCCTTATACAGTTCGGCAACCTTTTTCCAGTTGACCACGTTCCAGAAATTGGCAACGTATTCAGGTCTGCGGTTCTGGTACTTGAGATAGTATGCATGCTCCCACACGTCGAGGCCAAGAACAGGTTTCCCGCGTTTTGCCGCAACATCCATCAGAGGATTGTCCTGGTTTGGAGTCTGTGACACGAACAACTTCCCGTTGGCGTCAACTGCCAGCCATGCCCAACCGCTTCCGAACTGGGTCTTCGCTGCAGTCTCGAAATCAGCCTTGAATTTGTCAAATGAGCCGAAAGTCTCATCGATTGCCTTCAGCAGATCGCCTTCAGGCTGACCGCCGGCGTTGGGACCCATCACCTTCCAGAAGAGCATGTGATTGTAGTAACCGCCTCCGTTGTTGCGTATGGCAGGTGAGTAGATGCTGATTCTTGAGAAAATATCCTCAAGAGTCAGGTTATCAATTTTAGCCTCGCCGGCTGCCTTGACGAAGTTGTCAAAATAAGCCCTGTGATGCTTCGTGTAGTGAATCTCCATCGTCTGGGCGTCAATGTATGGCTCCAGCGCATTGTATGCATACGGGAGCTCCGGAAAATTATAATTCTGTGCCATAATTTTGTTGTTTACGGTTATTAATCCTAGTACAATTGTGAAAGTCAGAATAGCCTTCGTTTTCATTTTCTTGTTGTTTATTCGTTAAACAGATGATCAGCGAAATTGTTCAATGCTAAATTTTTCAAATATTGAATCGATTTAGTATTTTCGTCACCATTAAGAATAACTCATAATACATAAGACTATGAAATGGCAGGGGCGTCGCGGCAGCGACAATGTTGAAGACCGCAGGGGTATGAGTACCGGAACGAAGGTTGTCGGAGGCGGGATAGGCACGCTAGTAATTGTGTTGCTCGTTTACCTCCTCGGGGGAGATCCGTCGGGCATTCTGCAACAATCGGGCTCCACAGAAACGGCTGGTCCGGTGGAGGCCTCTGAAGAAGAGAACGCAATGGCTCAGTTTGTCTCGGTAGTGCTGGCTGACACTGAAGAGGTCTGGGGCAAGATATTCGCCCAGTCAGGAGCCACATACCGGCAGCCCACCCTGGTGCTGTTCAGGGATCAGGTCCAGTCGGCCTGTGGCTATGCCACCGCCGCCAGCGGACCGTTCTACTGCCCGGGTGATGAAAAGGTATACATCGACCTCAGTTTCTTTGATGATCTGCGTGCAAAATATGGTGTTTACGGTGACTTCGCCATAGCTTATGTCGTGGCGCACGAGATAGGGCATCATGTTCAGAACCAGATGGGGATCCTTGATGAAGTGCAGAACGAGCGTCAGCGCCTGAGCGAGGTCAGGGGCAACCAGCTTACTGTCAGGCTTGAGCTGCAGGCTGATTTTCTGGCAGGTGTATGGGCCCACTATGCAAGCAAGATGTTCAACTCCATTGAAGAGGGTGACATAGAGGAAGCACTTAATGCCGCGGCTTCCATCGGCGACGACGTGCTTCAGAAAAAATACCAGGGCAGGGTGGTACCTGATTCCTTCACCCACGGCACGGCAGCACAGCGCTCGAGCTGGCTCCGCAAGGGATGGGAGACGGGTGACCTGAACCAGGGCGATACCTTCTCAGGCGCAATCTAGACACCGGCGACAGGTACTTTTGCAGCTTCCGGGGATAATGCGTGCCACTCACTGCACCGGCCGACCTGCATTGCATTACCGGTCAGATGAGGGTTGATTATCACATGCAGATGTAATATCATTACCTGCCTGACGTTTTCTCTTTTAGACAGTTAAATAAATTTAGTGATGAAGAGGTTTTTGATCCTGCTGGTCCTTGTCTCTGCTGCTGCGGTAGTCAGGGGTGAGGAGCCGTTGTCTTCTGAAGGATTGCAGAAAAAATACCCAGCCAATGTAAACAAGAATCAAAGACCCAAATCACTTGCTGCCAGCTGGCCCAGATGGGCAGTGCACTCAAACCTCCTCGGGTTTGTGCAGTTCGGACCCGTTGTGACTGCTGAATATAACATTACCAGGCAATTAACCCTCAGTGCACATGCCAGGTTTTCATCCGTCGGTGCGCTGACTCCTATCCTGCATCAGGCCGAGGCCGATAATGGTGGCAGGCCTGACAATTTTTCGGGTATTGCGTTTGGCGGCGGACCGCTATGGTTTTTCAAGTTCCGGAAAGATAAGGCATATGTCGGTCTCATCGGCGAATACGAGATGTCAGATGTGCTTTACCTTGAAGATTACGTGAATGAATGGAACCAGGATAACCGCAAGATCATTGCGATGGTTAATGCCGGTTACAGGTTCATGTTTGGTCAGAAGCTTATTCCCGCATCATCGCGAAAAGGTGATCTCTTCCTGAGGGATGGGCTGTTTCTGAATGCCGGGGTATATGTCGGAGCTGAGAGGAACCAGTATCGGTGGGCATATACTGACCCGGAGGCAGATGGCAGTGATACTTCGCCCCGTGAGGGGAAGGAAATAAAGCCTTTCGGAATGTTTGAACTATCCCTGGGGCTGGAATTCTGACAGTCAGATCATTCGTTTTTCATGCTGATGGGCTGGCCGGTGGCTTCGAGCACGTTCCACCACAGTTCGCCCTCAACGTCAATCTTTTTGCGTTTGGCCACCACGGGCGGGATTGGCATCAGGGTGAACTGGTTATTCCAGTAACCTACAACGAAGTCGGTCCGCCCGGCAAGGGCTCCATGGACGGCGTTCTGGGCCAGGAGGTTGCAGAATTTGCTGTCATTGGCGTTGGCAGGGGAGCTACGGATGATGTAACTCGGGTCAATATATTTCAGGGCATGCCGGAATCCGAGCGCCTTGAACTCTGATTTGATCTTGTCCCTCAGGAAGATGCCAATGTCCTGGTGAATAATATTGCCTGAGGCATCTTTCTGTGAGCCCTGTGCCGGGAAGAGGTCCTGTCCGGCTCCTTCGGCCACTACAATAACTGCATGATGCCGTTCGTCAAGTCTGTTTTTCAATTCCTTCAGGAATCCCTTTTCGCCGTACAGGTCAAAAGAGATTTCGGGTATCAGCACGAAGTTCACCTCCTGGACTGCCAGTGCGGCGTTGGCTGCTATGAAGCCCGAGTCGCGGCCCATAAGTTTTATCAGGGCTATGCCGTTGTAAGCGTCGTGGGCTTCGTTGTGTGCGTTACGGATGATGTCATGGGCTATGGAGAAAGCCGTCTCGAACCCGAACGATTTCTGAATAAAGTCGATGTCGTTGTCTATAGTTTTCGGAATGCCGGCCACGGCGATCTTCAGGTTTCTGCGGGCGATCTCCTCGTAGATTGCGTGGGCTCCGCGGAGGGTGCCGTCACCGCCGATGCAGAACAGCACGTTTATGTTGAGGATCTCGATTGTGTCAACCATTTTGCCCACATCCTGGTTACCGCGGGAAGTGCCGAGAAATGTTCCGCCTGAGAGGTGAATCTCGCTGACCATAGGTGCTGTCATCTCAATGACTTCGTGGTTGTATTCAGAGATAAGACCTTCATAACCGTATCTTATTCCGAGGATGCGTTTGATACCATACCGGTAGTAGAGCTGGTTGACGAGGCTGCGTATGACGTTGTTAAGGCCGGGGCAGAGGCCGCCGCAGGTTACTATTCCGACTTTCGTTTTTGCCGGTTCGAAGTATATCATCTCTTTGGGACCGGCCTTCTCGAATGATACAGGAGTTTCGCCTGTTGAGCTGCAGTGTTCGTAGTTTTCCGATGAGACATCATAGATCACCCGTTCGTCGTCGCCGATGAATTTATATACCTGGCTTTCTGCACGCTGGCCTGTTTTAAGGGGTGAGATGACATTTCCCTTTCCGAGTGTTGAGACGATGAAGTCTTCGTATTTCATGGTTATAAGGTAATATCTGGTTTAGCGCCAGGCAGTTGGTTGTGGTCTGCCGGCAAATTCAAATATAGTGAAAATTCCGGGCCGGGAGCAGAATGGAAGTAATCAACCGTCAGGGTTATTTTGGTGGATAAATTCAGGTTGCGGGACGATGTTGTTTGAAAACTATTACATAACTTCGGTGAAGAATCGATCTGTTTGCCTCTTTGTTTTACAGTGTAATGGGAGTGAGGTGTCGGGGGTACAGCACTGGGACTGACGGGGCTGTGCATTAAGTGACGCGGAGCAGAAGCAACCATTTTGGTCATTGTCTGGCGCCAGGCTGAGGAGCCGGCCGGAGAAATGGAAAGCTTCTTTGAAATAACTGATTCATGGACTACTTCACCGAGTAAAGAACTGATTAAGAAAACATTTGCCGGCCACAATATGATTGTTGTTGGCCCACCGTTAAAATTTGTAATGGTTCTTGCACCCGGACACGCGCATCAGCTTACAATTAAATTCCACCTTACCTTGACAGTTTTCTGGCTTCGATCATGTTTGAACCGCGACACTGCGCCAGTGCTCGCACCAAACTTTGTAACCGGGGATAAATTCGCGGCTCCGATCAAACTTTGTACCGCGACCGCGCCAGAACTCAATAAAATTTGTACCCGGACGGCAAAAACCGCGCCGTACCCTCCTTGCACCGTGACAGTTTTGTGGCTAATGTACCAGGATGACAGGACCCTGCCCGGATGCTGTCGTCGAGTAACGCTTACGAAGCCCTACCGCCGGGCCGTTATAGGGCATTTACCGTACCAATCTGACAATCAATCAAATCCATAAGACATTGACTCAAATATCTTAACCATTTATCGATAAAATTATCTCATTCATTCATTTAAATTTGATTACATGGCAGATTTTCTAAAAAAACTACTTAAAAATGAACTTGTGTTATTCTGGATAGTATTCGCTGTTGCGATAGTTTTCTATTCTATTAACATTGGATTAAGCGATCTTTGGAGTGATGAAACATACACCAAGTCGATGTTGTATGGTTCTTTATCTGATCTTTATGCTAAATTTAAAACTGATTTACACCCGCCATTATATTATCTTGGATTAAGATTGTTTACAGGCATATTCGGCTTATCAGCAGTATCCCTGAGAATATTTTCAGTTCTTGGAGTATTAGCGACCCTGTTATTAGGGTATTTTGCCGGTCAACGTATCTTTGGTAAACCAGGAGCATTGTACTTATGTCTGATGCTGGTATCAGTTCCGATGGTGGCGGTATATTCGCATCAGGCCAGGATGTACAGCTGGGCAGCATTTTCTATAACAGGGGTATTTTTATATTCCTGTCTATTCTTACGAACTGGCACCACCCGGGATCTGATTCTTATACTTGTTTTCACTGTGGCAGCGATGTATACTCATTATTATAGCCTGATTGCTGCATGTATGGCGAATATGTTTGTTTTGATTTATCTTGTACTTACCAAGAACAGAAAATGGATTAATCACCTGATTGTAATGCTCATAGCGGCCATACTGTTTCTCCCCTGGCTCTCTATGTTTATTGTTCAGGTAAAAAGAGTACAAAGTGCTTTTTGGGCTCCTGAGGTAAGTCTATCAACTATTGGTTCTTGTTTCGCAATACCATTCACTGAACAATTCTGGACAACCCCTTCTTCCAAATCTTTGACTATTTTGATGTATACCCTGATGGTTTTAACAATAATTTTAAGTTTTAAGAAATCGTTTTCCGGGTATCGAATAGCTCTGTGGTTGTCATTGGTTATTTTTATTGGCACTTTAATTATAGCAATGATTATTTCTTTGTTCTCACAACCAATACTTTATTCCAGATATATCGCAGTTATAGTAACAATGCTTATTATTCCGATTGCAATCTTTTTAACCGTTATTAAGACAAAATGGTTGAAAATAATTTTGATACCAGTTATCCTGTTTTTAGGTATCCGAATATCTGTTTCCGCTTTCGCTTTTTCATATGGACCTTATAAACAAACCATCGAATATATCACCAAAACATATCCTGAGATTGATAAGATTTTACATATTACCGAGGTCACTGCTGGCCCAATGGTAGAATACAATGGGAATTCGGGATTAAGTCATTACTGGCTTAAAGCAGAAATGTCAAACGTTGACGCTTTCACCCAAATAAAACAATATGAAAAACCCGGAGAATTTTTAAATTCTGGCGAAGATTTCTGTGTAGTCCAATTTCACAACAATCCATTGAATCAAAAAAATCTGGATCTCGTTTTGTCAGAATCGGAACTTATAAAGAAAGATACAGTATTCGATGCCAAGTTTCAAAACGGTATATTTATTCAACTTTACCTTTTAAAGTATAAAGGTAGCCAGTTGACTCAATGATATAATTCTTATTTCTTTATTTGAAAAACAAAATACCTTGACTGAAATTAAAGACAAGCCAACTAAATCAAAGTCTTATAATGTCTTACCCCCCCCCAAATAGCTGGACATAATTTAAAAAACAAAATAGGTCCGACTAATGGTTGGGCATAACAAGATAAGTTGTTGAGCTTTAACCAGAGTTATTTCCCGGAAACACACTTTATCTCCCGGCCGCATCTGGGCGAGTAGGGTGAGGTCAACGCTGATAACATTGGCAATGCGGGCATAACCGCCGGAGGTCTGGCGGTCAGCCATCAGGATGATTGGCTGGCCATCACCGGGGACCTGAACTGTGCCCAAAGAAATTCCTGCTGAGATGATGTTGGTCATGCCTTCCTTATGCTTGATTGGCTCACCTGAGAGACGATAACCCATACGGTCGCTCTGGGCGGTGACAGTGTACTCAGTAGACAGGAAGCTGCGCAGACCGGCTATCTCAAAATAATGTGCCTCGGGACCGGAAATGATCCTGATTGTCTGCTCATGTTTGTATTCGGGGATCAGGCCTTCGGGGATCTTTTTTAAACGGGGTTTTCTTCGTGCTGAACCATTTGAAAATCGGCCGGGAGGGGAGAGGGATTCTAATTCTCCCAGCGGCAGCTCGTCACCCGGCATGAGGGCACGGCCATGAAAACCACCGAGCCCTGCCCTGAGGTAAGTCGACCGGCTGCCCATAACCGCAGGCACCGCAATGCCTCCGGCAAAGGCTATATAAGCCCTGCATCCGCTTCTCAAACCTCTGAACCCGAGCCTGTCGCCGGGCCTGACATCAATGGCGGTGTTCATCGGGATGCCCTGGCCGTTGAGGTGGGGGTCCATGTCAGCGCCGGTGATGGCAATCCAGGTTGCACCGGTGAACTCAAGCTCCGGACCGGAGATAGTTGCCTCGAAACATGCATCGCCGGGGTCGTTGCCCACAAGCAGGTTGGCAAGCTCAAGGGAGAAAACATCCATCGCCCCCGAGACGGGCATCCCAAACCTCTGGTACCCGTACCTCCCCCTGTCCTGAACAGTGGTCAGCAATCCTGCCGTATGTACAATCACCGTCGCCATTGTCACTCCTTCGGGGTTCGTATGACCTGGTAAGTGCCTTCAGCCACAGCGGCAGCTATCCGCTCATACTCATCCTTATCTACAGAGTAAAACCGGATGTAATCACCGGCCTTGAAGAGGAACTCAGGCTTAGTTTCAGGGTTGAACAGTCGCAGCGGCGTGCGTCCTATGAGCTGCCATCCGCCGGGACTCTCCATGGGATAGATGCCTGTCTGCTCGCCGGCGATGCCCACAGAGCCGGCGGGGATCTTCAGCCGCGGCGTCTCCTGGCGCGGGGTGGCAATGCGTTTGTCCATCCCCCCGAGGTAACAGAAGCCGGGGGTGAAGCCAAGCATGTAAACGAGGCAGTCGGCGGAGGTGTGGATGGTGATCACATCGCGGGCGGCGAGGCGGTTGTGTTCGGCAACATGATGCAGGTCGGGACCCGCCTCGCCGCCGTAGAGGACCGGGACGTGGACGACCTCGGGGGCGGGCAGGAGGATGGCCGCGGGGTCGGCGGCACAGGCGCGGAGGGTCTCCAGCAGGCGCCGGTAGCCGATTCTTGCCGGGTCATAACAGACCATCAGCTCGTTATACGATGGGATGAAGTCGGTGACGCCAGGGATGTTCTCCTCCTCGAGCCTTGCCAGCAACTTCCTGACGACCAGGTTCACCTCCTCCGAGATCACATCACCGGCCTTGATAATGAATGCCGAGTCGCCCGAGGGTATGTACTTCAGCTCCATCTCAGTCGTTTCCCGGGTTTATTCCTATGATGTCTCCGTCCCTGGCCATTTCCCAATCATTACATCCCGAGGGGTCTTATCGTGATCCCTTCGGCGCGCAGCGCCTCAGAGAGCTTCCTGACAAAAACCGGGGCGGTCTCATTGTCGCCGTGGATGCAGACGGTTTCTGCCTCTATGGGTATTAGTCTCCCGGTGACGGTCTCCACAACCTTTTCGCGTATCATCCTGATGACCCTGCGGATCATCAGGTCGGTGTCATGCAGCACCGCATTTTCCGTGCTTCGCGCGACAAGCGTGCCATCGTCGTTATACGCCCTGTCGGCAAACACCTCCGAGGCACAGGCGAGGCCCGTGTCCCTGGCGGCCCTTATCATCTGCGAGCCCGACTGCCCCACCAGTATCAGCGAGGGGTCAAGCTCCCTCACCGCCCGGGCTATCACAACTGAGAGTTCATAGTCGGTTGCGGCGGTGTTGTAGAGTGCGCCGTGGGGCTTGACGTGCCGCATGCGTGCTCCTGCCGCCGCGGCCATGGCCATGACGGCTCCCGCCTGGTAGAGTATCATTGCCCTCAGCTCATCGTGACTCATCTTCATGGCCTTACGGCCGAAGTTCTGACGGTCGGGGTATCCCGGGTGCGCCCCGATGCTCACCCCGTGTCTCATGGCCGAGCGTATTGTGCGTTCTATCGTCAGCGGGTCGCCCGCGTGGAACCCGCAGGCTATGCTGGCCGAGGAGATGAAGGGCATGACTGCCTCATCATTGCCGGGCCCGGTTGCGGGGTCGGTCTCGCCAAGATCACAGTTTATGTCGATATACATTGTCACTTTCCGGTTTTTGGCATACCTGTTCACGATACGGAAAGTAAATGTAGAAAAAAGGCTCCAATACAGAGAGACCAGGGAAAGGTTCTTCTTACTGCGGCTGAAGTTTGAGGATCAGGTCAGTCAATTAAGGATATCTGCAAATTCTTCCATGGTTGGGAGAGTCTGCATTAAAACCGGGGGAGTCCGTAGTTGCGCTTTGACAATTGTTTATTAACCATTGTAATGTCAAATTCCTTATGGTCGAAATTCCCTCCAAGCCAGGTAATGAAGCTTTCGTATTCTCTGTTATTGGGATTTCGCAGGACCTTTAACATTCTCATGTAACCTCCCATTCCGCCTACATCTTCGGGTGGGCATTTCATGGCGCCATCAGTGCAGACAGGGTATCTAACATCCGGATCCGGTTTAAGAAACTTCTCCAACAGTATTTCGTGCATCCAGCCATCCCCAAAATCATATTCATAAATGATTGTTTTTTTGACGGAACGCAATAACTCATTTAGTTTAAGTCCTTTATAGTCCACATTATTCATCTCCTCCCAAAAATCATCACCAGGCATTCTTTGAGTATAGAAGGTTTCGTCCTTTATGAACTGATGCAAATGCGAATTTGTCCAACCCATAGTGGTCTGTATGATCTTGTGAAGATCTGAGAGAAGTATGTCCTCCTCCACCAAGATCCTGCGCCAGATCCTGGGCCTTGATTCAATTAAAGTGATTCTGAGCTGATAGATCCAATTACCCATTTTTTGATTTAAAGGTAATTATTTCCCGCTCTGATGTCTATACTCATTGGCTGGAAATAGGATGCTGTAAATTCTACCGGACTGGTACAATGATCAGGGGAAAAACAGTAAGAATAGTTTTTGCGATGAACAACAACCTGGAGTGATTTTTTGCATAAAGTACCGAAAACCGGTGCCTTTCGCAAAATATTGCTTGCTAGGATCCGGCAAACGGTGTCCCGAATATACCGACTGCAAGTTCCGCCCAGATGAGAAGGAACGCAATCACAACAGCCGCACAGATGAGAATCCTGTTCGGAACACTTTTCACTGTCCTCATTACGAGTTCACATAATAAACCAGTGCCGTATAGCAGAACGCCCATTATTGCGAAGTCGCTGAATGTCCAATTTACTTCATCAGTGATCTGCATGGCAATGAAGGGGATAAGCAGTATAACTGACATTGCTGCCAGGATGATAATCAGTCTTTTGTTTTTCATCGTTTTGTTGTTTTTGTCATAAGTAGTTAATTCTTTTTTGACTTTGTGCAATTACATCCAGTTGCTCTCTCATTGAAAGTACTTTGAGATGCAAAGTAAAATATAATTGCAATAATCTCCAAATATTTTTCTCAAAAAAAACTTTGAGAGGTTCAGATACGGTCCGCTGTCATGATTTTGCATGCCGGTCTCCGGAGCCCGTCCGGCGGTAATCCCGGAGCAGGCAGGGTAAAGGGTGAAAGGTTTTTCACTGCCACCAACTGCCTGTCACCTGGCTCCTGTCTGTTTTGTGTTGTAAAAAGCAATCAATAAAGACACATAAATATTACAAAAAGTAATTAATAGTTGCATAAATGTAAAGTATGTATTACATTTGCATCAAATAAAAACGTAAAGTGCTATGAAAACGAAAATGCTTTTACCGAACAAGTTCAAAACACCCGGCTGGATCATGCTGATCCCAACAACCCTGTTTGGACTTTACATCATCTTTTCCGATTTCGAATTTGACTTTCTTAATGCGAGGGTATTTACGTTCTACTCAAATGAGATATTGGGTGAATCCGTCACAATGGGATTCGTACACAAGAATCTCACCTATACGATTACAGGCATACTTTTCATTATCAGCGCTTTCTTTGTTGCATTCTCGAGGGAAAAGACAGAAGATGAGTTTATTGCCAGAATCAGGCTTGAGTCATTGTTGTGGGCTACATACATCAATTATGGCATCCTGCTGTTCTGTTTTATGTTCTTTTATGATTTCGGATTTTTCTATGTGATGATTATCAACATGTTTACAGTCCTGGTGATATTCATAATCCGGTTTCAGTATTTACTTCACAGAGCCAAAAAATCGCTGAGTCATGAAAAATAGTCTGAAGGTTGAGAGGGCAATCAGGAATATCACCCAGGAGGAGCTGGCCAGGGAGATAGGGGTGAGCAGGCAGGCAATAAACTCGATTGAGCTTGGCAAGTTCGTGCCGTCGACCGTCCTGGCTCTCAGGCTCTCAAAGTATTTTGACAAACCGGTAAACGACCTGTTCAGTCTTGAAGAGGGTGATTAGAGCTCCGGGGTAGGGCAGAGCTGATTCTCCTGCAATTCCATCGGTTGCCTGAGGTTGCAGACCTCTGCCGGATGCCTTTATCAGATGCGCGGCCGCAGGCTGTCAGAGTATGCCGATTACATGCAGTATGCTCCGGATGCCCAGTCCAGTCGCTGTCAGCACGACGATACCCCCGAGGATGTTTGAGAGGAGTGTGTTGACGTTGTCACCCATTATTTTCCGGCTGTTCATCACCACGAGGAGGTAGACGGCTATCACCGGCAGCAGGATGCCGTTGGCGACCTGCGCGAAGAGAATGGCCTCGACCGGTTTGAACCCGAGCATTGAGAAGGTGACGCCAGCCAGGAGGATGAACATCCACACCATCCGGAAGCGTGCAGAGCGGAGGTCGCGTTTCCAGCCCATGATGCCGGCGGTGGCGTAGGCGGCGGCCATGGGGGCGGTGATTGAGGAGGAGATGCCTGCGGCGAAGAGGCCGATGCTGGTGATGTATTTTGCCCATCGGCCGGCAAGGGGTTCAAGCTGTTGTGCGAGGTCGGCGCCGGAGGTGATATTCGTACCGGTGCCTGCAAAGGCTGCTGCTGCGGTGACGATGACGGCCATAGATATAAACCCTCCTAGGATCATCGCCACCGAGAGATCCCATCTTGCCTCCGGGAGGTCGGACGGACTGTGCCACCTTTCCTGTACTGCCGAGGCATGGAGGAAGAGGTTATAGGGGACCACCGTGGTGCCGATGAGTCCGACAAGGGTTAATACTGCGCCGGCAGGTATTGTCGGGACGAACATCCCCTTCAGCAGCGCCGGCAGGGCAGGGGCCACAATTATTGCTGTTGTGACGAAGGTGAGGCTCATAAGGATCACCAGTGCCACCAGGAATTTTTCCAGGAGCTTATAGCTGCCCACGAAGAGGAGGATGAAGGCAATGGCGGCGTTGATGGCCACCCAGAAACGGAGGGTCAGGATGCCGGAACTGAAGAGGGAGCCAGAGCCGACCGGTGCTGCTGATCCGGCTGCTGCTGCCCCGGCTGCTATCGCTGCTGACCCTGAGGCTGAAGGGGCCCCGGATCCGAAAAGTGTCTCGAGGCCCAGTGATGCGCCGAGCAGGTTGCCGGTCTGGAAGGCGGCATTGCCTATTGTGATTGCCGAGATGACGAGGATAGCTGTGAACAGCTTGGAGGCTGGTTTGCTGAAGTGTGTGCGGAGAGCCTCGCCAAGGCCGTTGTGTGAGATGATGCCGAGTCGTGCCGCCATCTCCTGGAGGATTATTGTTGCCGCCACCGAGAAGACCATTCCCCAGAGGAGAGCGTAACCGAAGCTGGCGCCGGCGAGGGTGCAGGTTGTGATTGTCCCCGGTCCGATGAACGCTGCTGTGACCAGGGCTCCGGGGCCGATTTTGAATCTGGTGCGCTTTCGGGGAGGGGACATCATGTGATTAAATATGGGCATTATAAAAATAAGAAAAATTGAATTATGACCATATCAGGGAGACAGCAGTCTCCATTCTGCAGTTGGCATGGGTTTGGATCGGGTATGGTATATTCGATATCAGAATATATGGATTATATACCTTGAATTTTATAATATTTTGGGAATACAATCCATAACGAGTGATTATTATAGCAGGGAATGAAGATGGTCTGCCGTATTCTTTAATCCGTTTTTCCTGAGGATTTCAAGTACCTGGTAATAATCAAGGGGAGGTCTGATTTTACTTGTAACCATATCTTTGAAGGCCTTGATACTCGTTCTATAATTGAGGTCGATAATGTCTGTCAGAAAGTCATCCGCATCCGTTGCTGCAATACCAAAATTAGCAAGGTACTCCTTAGGAAAGTGTTTCAGGTTATTTGTGACAATCAGGTTAGCATTTACCTTGATTGCGGCTGCAAGCACATGTCTGTCCTTGAGGTCAGGAAGTGAAAGAGATTCTATCAAAGGTTCATAGTTTTCAACCAATGCATCCGGAAAAGCATCGTTAACTATTTTGGTCCTCCTGTGTGCTTCAATTTCCGTGATCCCTTTCCGGAGCATTGCTTCGATCCATTCATTAAAGATGTGATTACTCCATTTAGGAGTGTACAAATCATGGTATGCAAACCATAACAATAAGTCCCGTATCCAAAGAGGATAGAAGACGTTGGTGTCAAGAACGCAGGTAAATCGAACACTATGTATCATACAATCCTGATTCTTCATCAAGTTTCATAAGATCCTGTAATTTCTTTTTCTGGGATACCTTCATTTTCTTTTTGAATGACATTAGGTCATCGTATCTGATTCTCCTGTGTTTGCCAACCTTCGAGTAGGGAATTTTACCTTCCTCAAGCAGGCGAACGACGTGAGGCCTTGAACAACCCAGGACTTCTGAGGCTGCCTGCGTTGTTATTTCAGTTGCTTCCGGGACTACGGTAACCGGATTACCCTGGCTTATCTCTTTAAGAATTTGGACCAACAGTTTCAACACACTGACAGGAATCCTGATTCTTTTGCCTGTTTCCGAGATCTCAATCTCAGCTAAATTGTTCTGCAACAATCCTATAGATGAGACAAGCGATTCGTAGGACTCTTTCGCGGCGAGCTGCTCTTGTGTGGTTGGTTTCCGACTATCGATTGTTTTCATTGTGTGATCATAGTTTGACTTTATGCAAAATTAAACGAAATAAACGAAACAAACAAAATAAATGAATAAAAATGCTATGAGTTTGAGTTCACCCGAAATTTGATTATACTTGAGGTAACAGAGACATTCAAAAATCAAATAAAGAATTGTATACAAGAGCAATAGTAAGAAGACCGGGCAGGAACTTTGCCAGCGGGATAACAACATCAAACCTCGGGCGGCCGGATTCCGGCAAAGCCCTCGAACAGCATGGTGCATACTGTGAGGCGCTTATAAAATGCGGTGTGGCACTGACAGTACTGGATGCCGATGAAAGATATCCAGACGGCTGTTTCGTGGAGGATACGGCTGTTGTCAACAGCAGGGTGAAGGTCATATCACGGCCGGGAGCCACAACAAGAAGGGGAGAGGAGGAGGCCATCGCACAGGTGCTGGCCGGCTATGGACCAGCGGAAGCAATCACAGCGCCCGGCACCCTGGAGGGGGGAGACATTCTCCGGGCTGAGAACCATTACTTCATCGGCATTTCCGAAAGGACGAATGCAGAAGGAGCCAGCCAGCTGGCAGCAATCCTTTCAAGATATGGTTTCACTACTTCATTTATTAGTGTGGAGGCAGGACTGCACCTGAAATCGGACATCGCATACCTTGGAGACGGAAGCTTCATTTCCACCCCGGTGTTTTCGCAGGTCGCTCAACCGGCAAATACAATCATCCCTGAACCTGAAGAATATTATTCGGCCAATTGTCTGCGGGTCAATGATTTTCTTCTTGTTGCGAAAGGATTCCCAAAATCAAGGAAGAAGATACTTGAGCTCGGCTACAACATTATCGAGCTTGATATGTCAGAATTCAGGAAGATGGACGGCGGCCTTACCTGTCTCTCGCTGTTGTTCTGACAGGACCCGGGAATTGCGATTTGCGATTTGCGACTGTGTCCGCCGGCTGGCGGATTTGCGAATTTATAAGGTTAAATTTCCTGTACCGGCAATTGTACTAAACTGTCAGAACCACACTGCCCTTTTTGTTCCCGGCTTCAACATACCTGTGGGCTTCGGCTGCCTTTTCAAGGGGGAAACTCTGATCAATTACAGGCCTGAGCTTCCGGCCTTCAAGGAATTCCCTTATCAATTCAAGGTCCTCCTGTTTTGGAGTTGCAAGCGCGCAAATGACCCTTTTCCCTCCGCTAACAGACGTGCATAGCATCTGAAGCAGTTTCCCGGTCTTGAAGCTTACCGGCATGTAAATCCCTTTTTGCCTCAGTGATCCCCTGTATCCTGAAAAGGATCCTTTCCCCAGGATGTCGATGATGAGGTCATATGACTCCCCGCTTTTCGCAAAGTCGTCTTTTTTATAATCAATGACCCTGACTGCTCCCAGGCTCTTTACGTATTCAATTCCCTGAGTGCTGCAAACACCCGTGACCTCAGCCCCGAAATGATGTGCGGCCAGCTGTACGGCTGCCGAACCGATCGCCCCGGAGGCACCGATAACCAGCACCTTCCAGTCTTTCTGAATATTCACCTTCCTCAGTAAACAGAGCGCCATTGTCGCTCCGTAAGGGACTACCGAAGCCTCCTCATATGTCAGATGCGAAGGTTTCGCATCAATGATGCCGTCTTCCGGGATACAGAGGTATTCGGCATATGCGCCCATGGTCTCGCCTGTATAGCCGAAAACCTGGTCGCCTGCTTTGAATTTTTTCACGGCACTGCCCACAGTCTCAACCTCCCCGGCAAATGTGTTTCCCAGGATCTGTCTTTTGGGCTTGCTGTAGCCAAAGCCAAACCGCGCCATTACCCTGAACAATGACAGCATATTGAACTCACCTGCCGGCAGGTTCCTGATTTTACGGGCTATAATATCCCCGTAATTTACCGAGACAGCATGAATCCTTACAAGCACCTCGTTGCTTTTGGGGCTTGGCTTTTCCACTTCCTGCAGATGAAGGACATCCGGTTCTCCATACTCTGTATATATTATTGCTTTCATTTTACTGTTTTTCTTTTTTTGACTGTTTGGCAATTACTTTTTTATGCACCGGGTCATTCTCCGGGAAATATGCAAAAACGTCGGATAACTGAACGCTGAAGGTGTAAGCAATGCGGAATGCCAGTTCCAGCGAGGGGAAGTACTTTCCGTTCTCGATTGCCACAATTGTCTGGCGTGTAACCCCTGTTTTGTCAGCCAGCTCCTGCTGTGTCATCTCATTCGCAAAGAATCGTAGCCTGCGGATGTTGTTGCTGATCATTATCTTTTCCTCTTTCATATCACGCCCCCATTCTGTAATAAATGATCTTTGCAATCTCGGATGCCAGGCTGGCCAGGAATCCTGATGAGATAAGGGTAAGAAACATCACATATGGTTTCATTCCCGCGGCCAGCGATCCCATCGCCAGCATAAATCCCAGTATAAAGATCCAGTGCGAGATCCGGATGCATTTCAGTTCAATCAGCTTATCCCGCTCGTCGGTGATGTCGGGTAAATCTTCCTGGGTGATTATGCGGTTTGCAATGGCAAAAAGGATCTGGATCACTATCTGTACAACTATTGCCACCGGTATAAGGTAAAGAAACGATTTCCCCCAGAACTGAAAATCGTTCAGCAGCTCCATATCTGCCTGGATGTAATTCCTGTAAACATAGAGCGAGTAGAATCCGATCACCAGCACTGAGCCGATGATTGATACGATTGATTGTTTTTCATGGTGTCCCATTTTAATACCTCCACGTGTCTGTTATTATATACTATGAGTAAAAGTATAACGACACAAAGATAAATAAAATATACACGATGTCAAGAAAATAAGACATTATTTTTGATAAATCTTTAAGAATTTTTCTAAATGGTTCTTACACAGGATGATGGAGAAGCTTAATTATTTGCCCCGTTCATAAATCAGCTTGGTGCGCCAGCAGCGGCCTTCATTTTCAGCTGTTACGACGTACATGCCGCCGTCAAGAGTCGTTTGTGACAGGTCGATTTCCGAGTCGTTTCCAGCTTTCAGGGTCAGCACCATGTTCCCTGTCAGGTTGGTGAACTTCAGGGTCAGGTCCCCCGGCACCTGTTCATCGAGGTGAATCGTGAATTTTCCCGATGTCGGGTTAGGGTAGGCCCTTAACGTGTTCGAATCACCCGATTCCGGCTGATTCTCTTCAATGCCTGTTCCGGTTCCGGCAAGTATCACTGCAGTGGTTGACAGGGACGGCAGGGTGAGTGTGAACGAGTTGCCGGAAACTGCTACTGTCTTGCTTTTTATGGCGTTTGTGGTGTGCGAAACGAATGTCTCGGTCGAGGGCAGAGCGGACAGCTCGAGGATATTGTAGCTGCCATTGGGGACAGTAAAGCCGGCAAGGTTTACCGTTACCGTCCGCGATGCACTCAGATCACGGTTGACAAGGATGACCGTCAGTGAATCATTGCTGCTGTTGACGGTGCTGTAGCCTGAGACGGTTGACTCGCCTGTTGAGGTGGTTCTGACCCTGGTACTTTTCGCATAGCGGCTGAAGAGGTGCAGCGTCTCCCACATCCCGGTCTTCCATGACCACGGAGTAAATATTTCCACACCGTTATCGGCAAATGTGCCAAGCATGGAGGCGTAAACCACTGAAACAATATTCGGGTTTGATGAGCTTATATCGTTTTCAGTCAGAGCAATAGTTATGCCGTGATTCTCGCCGAAATGAGTGTTCAGCCAGCCGTTTATCCTCTTGAAAATGTACTCTTTGGTCTGTGCTCCGTCCCAGCCGCCGTTGATCGTTTTCACACCGTTGGCGCCGGGGTACACGTAAGTCTCGTCATAGAATACACGGTGAAGCTGTACAAGGTCGGCATTCGATGATTCCGACGGGTACCAGTGGACGTCGAGCACATCAAGGAGGCGTATTCCTGTTGCTTTCTGTTCGTCGGCAACACGTTTTATAAAGTATTCGAGCCAGCAATAATACTTTCCGCCGAGGGTCAGCGCTTCATTACCCCATTTGTACCACTGCCATTCGTTGGCAGGGACCGGGCCTGTAAGCCTGATCTCAGGAAACCTCTCGCGGGCTTTCTTCGCCACGGCGAAATATGAATCCATGAAAGCCGAGGCAGACAGGAGTGAAGGCATCACATCGTCATGGGTACCGTTCCATATCTCCGGCTCATTATCCATGCTCCAGTAAGTGAACTGATTCTTATCCAGGCTCAGACCTCCCGTTCCGAACCAGTGATTAAGAACATCCGTGGTTGAATCGGCGGTCCAGTTGACCAGGTAGAGATCAGGGTTTCCGTTCACAAGTGCCTGGGAGCCGCCGGCAGGATTCACCTGGCCGCCCCCGGCCAGATTCTGGCCAACGCCGCTCCACCAGTTCGATCCGTTGTACGACCAGTCGTTGAAGTTGTTGTTCCTGTTGCCCGCAGCTTTCCCTATCAGCTGGAAAGCCCACATGACCTGCAGTCCCGGCATCCGTGTCTGTATATCCTGCGATGCGAAATCCCAGTTATGGCCATAGACATTGTTGTACCAGTCGGGGTGACTTCCCAGCTTCCTCCGCCAGTTGTATTTGGTGGCGTTGTTTCCTCCGTTTTCGCGCGCAAAGCGAAGTCCGGCCTCTTTATACAGGTTGATATTTGCTTCGGTGGTGGGTTTTGCTGGGTCATCGGAGAGGTTATTGTTCCGGCCGTAGATGTATGGCGAAACAGTCATGCGTCCTTCGTTCGCATTTACCTGTATGGTTATGTTCTGTGCTTTCCCCGGCCGGATGGCCAGCAGCAGGAGCGAAGCAAGCAGACAGATCTTTCTCATAATAACTGCACCAGGACAGAGTATTACCGATACTGACCTGTGGGTTCACAAAGGTAGCTCTTATTTTGTCAACCAATTCAGGGGACCTGTCCGGTGCCGAGGGGGACTGCAGTATTGCATTATCAGGATCAGTAGCGGCCTTCAGTGCCAGCACGCGCCTTACGATGTCATCGCCCCGTTCACCGGCTGCTTCGATTTAATGATTTCGACTGCCTTAAAGAGGATCACAATCTCCAGCAGTTCGGCCGGGATAAGCATTATATATCCGATGAATGACAGTATGATTGTCAGGAAGAAGAAGCCTGCGGCAATCTCAAAGATACCTGCGATAACCGGAACATGCCCGAATGATCTCTGAAGCTTGATCAGCGAGATCCCGTAAAGGATCAGTATCCCTCCGAAAGTCAGTGCCTGGGCTCCCAGTATGTATTCCCGCTCAACGGATTCATAGAACAGTGAAGCAATATCATATGCTATTATAAGGAAGATGCCAAAGATCAGGACATATGACATGATCTTCAGTAGGTAGTTCCTGAACATGTGGCCCACAAGGATGAAGCCTCGCTGGAAGTAAAAGTAAGTGATCAGGACAGCCACCTTGATAGTTACATATACCGGGATGCTGAAGATCATCCGGTCATCTTCCATCCGGAAATAGTCTGCCGCAGATTCGAGGAACCCGAGAATGAAATAGACCAGGCCGAGCAGCCACGCAATGTTAAGCTGTTTAATAATAAAAGTGCCTGACCGGTCGGGGTCAATATCAATCAGAAAGATATCCTTCAGCCATCCGGCGAAACTCCTTCTGTCTGAGTCTTTATCTGATATCCTGCTCAGGTCGTAATCGAGAGCCGCGAGGATTGTTTTTACTGTGTAGCTTCTTGGGGTGACCTCGCCGGCTTCTATCCTCTGGAGGGTTCGTACACTTATATTACACCTGTCTACAAGTTCTTCCTGGGTGAGACCTTTTTCTTTTCTGAGGAGGGTGATCTTTCTGCCTAATTCCGGTTGTTTCATTGTCTTGATTTCTGAATCTTCACCAATATTACGATTGAAAACCCAATGCAAAAAATATTTTGACGGTACTTTGCCCGTCATTTGCCCGACATTTGGGAAAAGACTGAAAAAGAGAGACTTACAGGCGCAATTCATCACCGGAGGTTCAGAAGGGTTTTCCCTATTTCGTCGCGCAGCTTCGGTGACACATGAACCTCGTCAGCATAATTCTTCCACCGGTTGACTGTCTCGTTTATCTCATCAATGATTTCAGAAGCTTTCCTGAGCCTGATCAAGTCGCCAATTACCAGCAAATCGGCCTTGGTAATATCCTTACGCTTGCCGTTGATGCTGAGTGAATGCTGGCTGACCCACTCGCTGCCCGGCCGGTAAGCGTGGCACAGGTCATAGGCCGGCGCCAGTTCCCATCTGCCCCCATGCTTCAGCAGGAATGAAAAGTTCTTTGTGTGATCATCACAGTTCCTTGCAACGACGTTGAAAGCCATCCTTCTGAACATCTGTTCAGCATCGGCATAGGTCAGTTTAAGCTCCCGCATGCACTGGAAAAGCTGCTCGTAACTGAAGCTGTTGACCAGGTTGTAATCGAAATGCTTCAGGGCACAGAATGTCTGCACATGATGCTTTGTTTCCGCGCCCTCACGGTCGAACCGCCGTGTCATGAAGTGCGCCCTGCCATTCTCTTCCAGGAGTCGCGATGGCATCATTTCAATGTCGCAGGCCTTCGCCATATTGTAGTATGCCATCTCAACCCTCCCGTAACCGTGACTTACTCCCATCTGAACCTCACTGACGCCATCGAGCTTTATCAGCCAGTGTTCAAATCCCCTGAGTGCTTTGGTCTGCCCTGACCGTACCTCCCCGGTCTTCTCATTCCAGGCTATCACGGCCTTGGGACGGGCGCCACCGGCCGATGTGCCGGTTTTCAGAATCTCCTGTACAGCCTTCTCTTCATCCTGTCTGAGATTTATCGTAAAGGCCTCACGCCGGCTGAGAATTCTTCGGGCGGTATCAACCAGGCTGTGGATTTCTATTGAAAATGGCCTGATGTACTCTTTCAGCACCGGCGGTTCAAACTCCATGGCTCCCATGCCACGGGTGCCGATGAAGCAGAGCATTTCCACCGGATTCATGCTCTCCGGCGGGCGTCCCTGCTGTGCGAGCCAGACATTTATCAGACTGTTGCCGTATTTGTCGGGCAGGGCATCTGCAAGCAGACCGGGCAACCCTCTGAAGGTATCGGATTCCGTGTTTCTGTCTTTCCTGAGTTCCGGAAAAGCAAAAACCCGTCCGGAGTCAGCAACAGGCATTTTCAGGGGAGCCAGGTCCCAGCCCAGGCGAGTGAAATCAGGGTCATATTCAAAGGTGGCAAAGCCCGTTTTTTCATCCCAGGCTACGGCGCCTGCCGGCTTCCCCCATATCTTTACTTCTGCTACGTTCATGCCTTACCATTCTGAGCCTTCAGAAGATTCTTCCTTTTTTGCGGATCTGCCTCGTGCCCGTTGTCGTTTTTCTTTCTGCAACCTGGCCAGAGCGAGGGGACTGATGTTTTCCCTGACTTCAAAAGCGCTCATGATATTCAGCTGATCCAATACCCTCAGCACCTGGATCAGTGTTGTGACTGTGACTGTCTCACCCCGCTCAAGCAGGCTCAGGGTGGAGCGACTGATACCGGCTGCTTTTGCCAGTTCACCCTGGGTTTTGTTCTGCTCTATACGGTGATGCCTCACAAAGGCGCCGATCTGTTCAGTCAGGCCTTTATCACTGCTGGAAGACCATTTATTGAATGAAATATCAGTCATAATGTTTAATAAATGCTATTAGTGAATGATAAATCATACAAATATAACTATAATATTTTGAATATCCAAGGTTTAGAGGAAGAATTGATCTGTTTTTTCCTTGCGCCGGGGTGCGAAACAGTGAAGGCACATGGCGCCGGAGCGCGAAACAGATATGGTGCCTTGCGCAGGGGTGCGAAGGGGTGAAGACACCATTCGAAGAGGTGAAGACACCTTGCGCAAGGGCGGCAACGGAGTCAGGCGATTCGCCGAAGGCAGAAGCTTCAGAACTGCCAGGTGTAAGCGTCAGGCTCATGGTCCCAAACTTAATTTGCTATCTTTGCATTATGGTCAGGCAAAGGCATTTTGAAGGATTACTTCTGGGACTTACGTTCCTTTTCCTTTGCTATGGAATCAGGGGTTATTACCCGCGGTATAACGAACCGCTGCAGGAAGATGCTCCGTTTTCCCGCACGGCAATTACCGAAGGCAATTATCCGGAACTGCTGATCCTGAATAAGGGGACCGGCAATCCTGCCGATGCCCTCAAACAACCACCTGCTCCCTTCGACAGAACAGTGGCGCATGGTCTGTCAGACCTGCCGGTCTGGTCAGGAGCGGGCGAGATAGTAAAAGAAACAGCCTTCCGGTCATATGCCGGAACGGTTTATATAGATGTATCTTCAACTGACCTGATTTTCCCGTTTCATTATTTCCTGTAAGTCAGTGCCGGCTGGTTTCATCAGCCTGGCAACAATCTGTCGTTTAATTAATTGCTGCCCCGAACAGCGTACATGTGGCAATTGTTCCATAGCGTGTTGTTCAGGCAGCTATATGTTTCATTTATAATTACATACGAAAATGGGAATTATTGTTTATATTATAGTTTTTGGACTGGTGCTGCTCATACTGTTGCCGTTTGTTATCGGACATTTCAGGAATGTTGGTAAGGATAAGCTGATGATCGTCGCGTTGAAGGCTTCAGCGTCTGCAAAGGGACTTTCACTGACCGCAACAGATGCCTGGAAGGGGGCCTATGCCATTGGCATTGACGCGGGCAGGGGCACGGTGGTTTATCTCAGGAAAGCCGGAGGGTCAATGCAGGAAGAGATGACGGAGCTGTCAGGTGTCACAGACTGCAGGGTTGATATTACGGCCAGGACTGAAAAGACTCCGAACGGGAGCATGACAGTGGTCGAAGGCATCAGCCTCGTAATTACGTTCGGTGACAGGGCTTTGAGCGGGAAGAGGCTGGAGTTTTACAACAGTGAGGTTTTTCCTTCACTGGGCAGCGAAAGAGCCCTTGCGGAAAAGTGGCAGAAAACTATTTCCTCTGCCATACAGATGAAAAACAGGTAACATTTATTGACCGGAATAATTTAACCTGGTTTCAGGCAGGACTCCTTTTCATGAAAATATCAGGCTTCTGGTAATTACCGGAAGCAATGAAGCGCTGGAAGAGGCATACAAGACCCTAGGAGTTGATCAGGTTTTTGTCATCATATATGATGACTGGTCAAAATTAATAATCCCGGGAAAAATCCGGGATTATTAAAAAATATCTTAACAAGCTTCCTGCAATAAAAAGGGCTGTCTATTTAAGCATAAACCTGAATGCGAGAGCGAATTCCATGTCTTTTTCCCTGAATTCGGGAATATCAAGACTCCCGATCTTACCTGCGACACGCAGACATTCAGCTTTCAATGCCGGATGATCATTTGCCGGTTTTGATTTGTCATCCACATTCCCGACCGATGATGGTTTGTAACCTACTACTACAATTTCATCCATCATTGGAACTTTAATATCCTTAATATCAGAATATGCTTTGGTTTTTTCGACAGTTCCACCTTTTTTGATTTTCAGGACGACATAGATACGCCCCGTATCACAGGAATTCTTTGCTTCTTCAGGATAACTGATATTTGTGAAGAGGAACTCATAAAACTCCTTTGTAGAAGCCTGAGACAATGTGAGTTTCTGATTTTCCTGATTTATTGATCCGGGATCAGAACTAAATGAGAAAAACATCATTAAGATTGCAACAACCGGAAGAGCAAGAAGCGACTTCATTGCGGCAACATTGCGGGTTGGTTTCTTGTTTATCATGACCAGTCTTTTTTCAATTAACCTTGTAAAACTGTGAACCAATGGAATTGTCCTGATGTTTGCAGGAATGTTAAGAAGTCTGTATTGGTATGTTTTTTTGTTGATTAAACTCTTCACTGAACTATTATCAGCCTGGTATTCATGGTTTAAGATCATGGATCTTCTGATAAGCCATAAAAAAGGATTAAACCATTGAAAAGCAATAAACAACTCACAGAGCAACAGATCGAATGTATGGGCCTGCCTGACGTGAGCTGTTTCGTGTTTCAGAATATCCGGATAATCACCGCTGTCAAATACCTCCCCGGGGATCACAACATAAGGGAAGAATGAAAATGCCGGGTGGTCAGAATCTGAGATAATTATTCTTGGGAAAGTGTTCTGATGGACATGGCCTTTCCTTATGATTCTTAAAGTGTTTGAAATACTTATTACTCCACGGCATATGAAGGCTGTTACAACTGCCAGGTATATCCAGCCCGGAAGATTATTTACATTTACGGACCTGACTTTTTCCGAAATGGCTGAATCCAACTGGTTCTCAGATATTATGATATTGCCAATGACACCTGAAGATGGGGTAAACTCAATGTCAGCCAGAAAGTCAAATGTGCCGATGAGCGGAATAAAAACAGGAAGTAACAGTACCAACAGCAGAGCTATCCTGTTTCTGGTATGAAACGAATCCATGGAAAAGAACACCAGGTAGAAAAGATACAGGGTGACAGTGCCTGCGGATACCTTTATAAGATATATGATCAGGCTATCCATTACCTTCTCCTTTCTCAATTATGTCTATGAATTTCCTGAGATCATTTGCAGTGATTTTTTTCTCATTCACAAAGAATGATACCACGTTTTTATAAGATGATCCAAAATAGTCACTTACAACTTTCTTCATGAAGCTCTTTCTGTATTCTTCTTTTTTAACGAGAGGAAAATATTCGTGATTCTTCCCGTATGCTTTATGACCGACAAACCCCTTTTCTTCCAGTCCGCGGATAATGGATGCGAATGTTGTGTATATGGGTTTTGGTTCAGGATGAAGGTCTATGAGCTCTTTAATGAATCCTTTCCGGGCTTTCCAAAGAATCTGCATTGCTTCTTCTTCTTTTCTGGTAAGTTTCTTCATACGGCTTCTGTTTTTGCAAATATATAACGGGAAAAACAAATAAACAACTAAATTAGCAGAAATATTACTGAAAAAGCCGTAAATAAGAATCATTGACGAATCTCCACGGTTAACAAATTGAATATATTGTAATTAGCTATAGGATTGAATTGGAGCCCGGGGCCTGTCTCCCTTACTATGCCTGCAAAATCGGCACCGAAGATACGCGGGAACCGGAACCCGGTGACCACCCTCGCATCTCCCCCGGTCCTTATGCTCCGTAGTGGGGCACAGGTCCGGGCCACCTACTCCACAAAGGCTATGAGAGCCCGGACCGTCAACTGCAGGCTATTCGGCAAATAGCCTGGTTGCCGGATCGTGTCTTGCGAAGAGCGCATTGTGTATCATCTCATCACCGTGCACCAGGCTGAAGCCCACAAGCCGTTCCGTCTCAACCATGCTAAGCGTGCCTGCCCCGGGGTGTGCATCCTCGGTGTGACGGCCGGCATCGTTGAACTCGTCTATGGCCTCAAGCGCCCTGAAGTAAGCTTCATGCATCTCCGGCTGCTCCTTATCATCGCCGGGGCGCGTAAGGGTGAAAGCGGCATCGCAAAGCATCGGGAAATAGTACCTGAAGGAGTCCTCATTTCCGAATATATCGGCCGAGATAACCTTTCCGTCAAGGATGACGGCCAGGCCGTTGCACCCTTCGGCGGGATGGCATTCAGGAAAAACCCGGTCTGCCTTCTGCATCCTGACCTGCAGCAGCTCCTCATAGCTCTCCGTCCGGCTGTGCACCCCCTCACATGCCAGGTTTGCGCGTACATGATCCCACACCTCGCCCTGCGTGTTGCAGAAGCCGGGTTCATTCTCAGGCTTCATCCGCGAGAAGGTGCCTGCTTTCCTGCCCCGCAGATTCGGATCAGCCACTGACCCGGGTGTGCTGAACGACGATGACCGGTAGTCCCAGCGCAGCCGCTCCACACACGAGACCTCTATGACGGTCTTTGACGACGGGGCCAGCAGCACCGACCTGTTGACAACCCTGTTCTGCTTCGCACCGGTGAGGACGTCGGCATCGGTGAGCAGGAGGTAGTCAGAGGTCTGGTTGATGGCCGCGAGCTGGCCTACTGAGCCGGAGGCTGTCAGCTCCGAGATGATGAGGCTGCCGTTCCTGATGGCTGGCCCGGCGGGGAGGAAGGGGAATGCAGAGAGAGGCTGGCTGCTGATCTGGACGATCACGGCATTGCCAAAAGATGTGAAATGGATCGCTTTTGTTTTCATGGTTTTGTTACTCATTTATAATTATTAATTTTAAACTGTGGGCAAAGAAAAACCATGGCATTGCAGCCTTTCTGCAATGGAAAAAAAAGAAAATCATGCCGGCAAACCTTAACGCACTGATAAGATACAAGACTATCAACTCCTGCCTTGCAGGGGGAAGACGCAGGTGGTCAATTGACGAGCTGAGGGCGAGATGCTCCGAGGCCCTTGCCTCAGACAGGGGAAGGTATGCCACCGTCTCGGAGCGGACCCTCCGTGATGATATCCGAGTGATGCGAAGCGACATCCTCGGGTTCAATGCACCGATAAAGCAGGAGTCAGGATTCTATTTCTATTCCGACCCGGGATACTCGATTCTAAGTCTTCGCATCACCGATGCGGGACTGGCGGAGCAGATACTTGGCCTGCTGATGAAGATGAGGGAGAAGGTCAACCACCCGGAGATGGAAATTATCATGGAGAAGCTGAGCCGGCTCATAGGCAGGGAGTATGGACCGGAATCCGGGCTGGTTGTCAGAAATCAGGTTAATGATGAAGCGATAAAGATTAAGAAGCAGGTGATCGAGGAAGAAATAAATGCGAATGAGCGTATGTCGGCTGACCTGGAGAATCGCGGCATCTTCGAAAGAAGACGGCTCAGATTAATGCTGCGGAAGATGGACGCCCCACCCATTGTGCCTCCGTCGGAGCTGATATGGGGAGAAATAATGGCTGCCGTGATGTCAGGAATATTCCGTCGTCAGCCTTAGAGCGCACAGAGCCTGTTATAGACCTCCGCAAGAATCATGAAGTTTTTAAACTTTTTCAGGTCCGGGTTCATGGCCAGCTCTTCCTGCATCGCGGGGCAGTCGCCAAATAACTGTTCAAACAGAGGATCAAAATTCTCCTTTTCGACCTTAATCATCTCCCCGCCGTCCTTCACCACCGAAATAGCTCGGGTACCTTGCCTTCCCTTCGATGATATGGTAATCGATACGATAGGTGGGGCCGATTCTGAGCCCTTCGTCCGGTGCCCAAGTGAAGCCGACGCCATCCATCTTCGATATTGTCTCAATACGTGAGGTGGAGGTCCCGATGCCTGACCGGGTCACGGGGGGAAATCCCGGGCAGAGACTTTCATGCCCGACTGTGCCGGATAGGGGCAGATCCTCAACACAGGGAGGTGCCGGATCGTGTCAGAGCCTCAAGACCCGAGGTGCCAGCAGTGGGAGGTTACCGGTCACGGTATGCAAAATGCAACGGGGCGCATCCGTCATAGTTGCTGGTTGTGGCTGCAACGTAAGCGTAGTCACCGATGACAAACACGGTCTTGTATGAATTGTCCCCGCGGCATCCGGGATAGTACCCGCACAGGACCCATCTGTCATAATCAGCAAGGTACTTGTAAAGTTCAACGCCATCTTCCAGCACATAGGGACTTCCGCTGTAATAAAATCCAATGGCAGGAACATAGTAGTAATCTTTCTCGAATTGGTTATCCGAGACTTTTGTCCAGCTGTCCGTGCCTTCGTCATATGACCATGTGGATCCGTATGTAACCAAATGTATTTTTCCGTTCGCGATGTATGCAAACAAAAACAGGTTGACGGGGTGAAGGAAGTGGTATTTCTTTGTGAACCCGCGTGTCGAATAGTTGTACGTGCAGACCAGTCCGCTGTCGGTAATTATATATTCCAGGCCATTCAGGGTGACGTGGGTTGCCAGTGTAAAGATGAATGGCGCATCGTCCTGCCTGGTCCATATTTTTGTTGTGAAATCGTATTCCCAGACCGGGCATGAGGCGCCGTCGGTATTTCCGCCGATAACGATGAACTTATCATCATGGGGGAGGAAAATGTTGTTTTCTGAGCGTTCGCCCGGGAAGTCTGAGACCGGATCCCAACTGTCTGCAACAGGATCATACTCATACAGCAGTTTGGCGTTTATCTCGAGGATGTATCCCTTGCCGTTATAGCTGAAGGCATCATAGGTCCAGGTCCAGTCAAAGGGAGTGGGAGTCTTTGTGTCCCACGATTTTTTAACGGTGAAAGGAGTATTCAGGCCGCCGAATTTCTGTCCGCTGAAGAAGGAGACGCTAACTGCCTTATCGTGATAGAAGTTGTTTACAAAAGGTATCACGGCGGTTACCTGATCTTCTTCTGACTCAATTGTTTCAGCCACAAATGCGTCAAAGTGGAGCGTGGGCGGGCCATAGTGGGTAAGGTTTTTGCCCCTGATGGTTATTATGTCACCAGCGTAACCTTCTGTAACTGAGCTTTCAAATATTTCGGGGCCAAAAATTTCAAATGCATTTTCTATTATGATCTCCCGGTCTCCGGAAACCACTTTTAACCGGACGCGGCCAGCCAGAGGTGTTTCAGGTATTTTAAAGACCAATGAGTCTTCAGAAGATATTATTATCTCTGCAGGGGCAATGTCAACGAAGACTGACAGGTTCCCCTGTTTCTGGCTGAAATTTGAACCGTACATCTTGACCACGGTGCCGTCGAATCCCTCCTTCGGACTGTAGTCCGTCACCCTTGCCGGCCTCGAACCCCTGCCTGTGAACATGGTGACTGGTCCGAATACAGTCGTTTCTACAGTCTTTACGAAGGGTCTCACATGATAAACCTGATCCTTTACAATATCAGTATGGACTTCTGCCTGGAATGTACCGCCACTCAGGATCCCTGTTAATTCCTTTTCTGACCAGGTTTCGAATTCAGTATTGTCAGTCTCGTTCCAGACGAATCCGTATGAAACGATGTTCTGAGTTCCGGGGCTGGTAATCCGGGCCTGGAAGGTGACTCCGTCTGACAGAACATCGACATTATCCATTTGTACGAAAGGATAATCCTTCGGGCCCCTTTCAGCATCCTCACAGCCCGCAAGGAGTAAAATGCAGAGAAAGAGGATTCCCGGTTCAGCCAGTTTCCTTTTCATGATCAGAAGGAATAACTTAGTAAGACTTCAGTGAAACTCATGTCTGATTCCCTTAGTGTCGCGGGGAACTGACTGTATCTCACCTCCAGGGAGGCAGCGTTCCTGTTGTTCAGGTTATACTGCATGCCCGCCCCGGCAGAATAGCCAAACCTCACACGGGAAGAGACAGATGAAGACTCAACCTCATTGATGATTATACTGTTCTCCCTGATGGTGGATTCATAAATCTCTCTTTTATACTTCAAATGCCAGGAACCGATGCCGCCGGCATTGATGAAGGGTCGCCAGGTCAGTGTCGGGACCGTGTAACGGAGCAGCACGGGCAATCTTGCCGAGATCAGGTTGACCACGACATCTATGTCTGCCATGGAGGTAACAGAATTGGCGCTGAAGCCGTGCTTAGAAAGATACACTCCCGTATTGACGGAGAAATCACTCACTAAGACGGGCAGGTCGGCGAAAATCCCCACCTGAGGGGATGAGGCCGGTGAAAAGGAAAGAAAAGGCGCCTCTCCGACATTCAGCCCCACCGGCACAGCCAGGTTCATCACTGAATAGCCTGCTGCAACTCCGAACCTGGGGAACGGAAGCGGCCGGTTTATGCCCTTGTTGTACATCGAAATCAGTTTCTTAAGTGAATTCCTGTGGTAACGGGCCAGCTGAACCTGGCTGGCTTTCCAGTTAAAGTCAGAAGTATGTTCGAGGATCGGTGCCCGGAAATCATAGCGATCAGGTATTTCAGCGAAGACCGTGCTATCCTTCTCCAGGAAGTAGGTTTTGAGGCCTTTTTCAGTATAATAGTAAAGATTAATTCTCCCCTTGCTGATTCTTTCAAGGAAAACCCTTTCAGGCTGACCGTTTACAATGATGCTTCTGGAAACGTACTCCGGCCCGCCCCGGAAACCATATCCTGTTAACTGATAAGGAAGATACCTGATCTCCCCGGCCTTCCTTTTCACCGCTACGAATTGCGAGTTCTGATTTGGCAATCCTTTAATAAGGTCTATGCCAATCGTCATTACACTATCGGCCTGGATGTAATTATTATTCTGGGAATAAACTGGTTGCGCCAGTGGCAACAATATCAGAATGATTTGCCTGATCTTTGTGTTTTTCATCTTTGGTCTGAATTCAGAAATCTGATAAGCGGTGATAGTATCACAGTACAGTGATTTCAAAGTTATTAATAACGATTTAAGAATGCCAGGATGTTAGCCTTTGGCTATAGCCGGGTTGAATTATGCCTGCTTCCGGCTTATTCTGATAACGTAATTCTCAAAGGTTTTGTACCTGAACACCCGCCCGTCCGTGTCACGTTCAAATACCAGGGTCTCCCGCAGCTCACCGTCATTCCCGACTCTCCGGAAGGTGTCTTTCCCGACTTGCCTGTAAAGGACCATTGAGCCTGCCGGGTCGTCATTCGGAAGCGTAAGTAAAATAAGGTCACCTCCCCATGTGGAGATATACAGTTCACTGGTTGCGGGTTGATCAGAATAATATCCGACATAATCCTGGAGATCAGCATTCTTCTTTCCGGGTATACCGGAGTCTCTCGGAGTGGTTGCCACAGCTCCGGCCAGTATGGCATTTATTGCTCCTGCATATTTGTCGGGATTTGTGTTGTTGGCATTGATCATTATGGATATTGCCAGCTTTGTTTTCGGACATAACTGTAAAAGTGTCCTGTAGCCCGGACATTCCCCTCCATGGCCAATCCACGTGTTCCCATCCTCACCCCTGGTAACGACAAAGCCCAGGCCCCATGTTATATTCCAGTCCGGATCTGTCCAGTGGACATTATGCATGTATTTCAGTGTGGATGGTTTCAGTACTTCTTCTGAGGTTGTATCCATCAGGCGGAACTGCCAGGAGGCAAATTTCGCCAGGTCAAGGACAGTTGATGAGAATCCTGCCGCAGGCTTAATGGCATTAGCCTGGAAAAAGTTCACTTCTTTCCTTTCCAGGTTCCGGTTCACGGCACTGTATCCTACTGCCATCCTTGTCCCGTGACAGGCTTCAGGCAAACTGGTTCCTGTCTCATTCAGCCCCAGAGGCCCGAGTATGTTTCTTTCCATGTATTCGTCATACGGCATACCTGATACCTGCTCAACTACCTCGCCAAGCAAACTCATGCCAAGGTTGCTGTACTGGAAGATGGTTGATGAGGGATACAGCGTCTCCTGGTTACCCAGCGCTGCTTTTACCTGGTCACGTGACGGAAACCGGAAGTCGGGAGCCGTCCAGTAAGGTATGTCTGCTTCCCTTGGCAAACCGGATGAATGGGTAAGAAGGCTTCTAACGGTTATTGGTCCGCTTTCAGGGTATTTTTGTTTAAGGTCATACCAGGGCAAAAGATCACCAATCTCGTCATCCAGCCTGAGTTTCCCCTCGTCATACAGTTTCATAATTGCCACAGAGGTAAAGAGTTTCGAGATGGAGCAAATGCTGAAGATGGTTGAAGGTTCAGCCTTAACTGAATCTTCAGCGTTAGCCAGTCCGAATGCGCCTGCCCAGAGCACCTCCTGGTCATGAACCACCGCTGCGGTCAGTGCAGGAAGACGTTCATAATCCCTCTGTGCATCGAGCCATACTTCAATCAGTTTGAATGCTTCAGAATAGTCCATGCGCGGACTCTGTGACAAGCCGGTAATACTCATAAAAACCAGGATTGCAATGGCATAGTATCTTTTCATTATTATGGTGTTTTGTGTTTTCCCCGTCCTTAATTATCCGTATTATATATGATGGCGTTGATTTTATTATTTCATTGTACAATGGCGGCCAGAAGCCAGGTACCGGTGGTGATCACAGTCCCCGGCATGTTGTTTTCATATGACTGGTTCTCAACATAGTTCCGGAACAGGCCGGCATGCTCAGGATTCAGTTCACCTTCCTGACCAGAGTTCCGCCGGCGCTGAAGCCGGTGACTTTGCCGGCCGGGTCAAGTATAAATTTCATGTCCTCGCGCGACTCCCTGACGAAGAAATCCGTATCATAGGTGAAGTAAGCCTTCACCCAGACAGGTCGGTGGGATTGGTCCACAGTCCGGCCGCGGCCTGCTCGGGATAGATATGGAATTTGCCATCTACCCTGGTGCCGTCTGCCTTGTAACCTGTTGCCAGCAGGCTGGTGTCTGTTCCGGCCGGAGGTTGCCTGTATGAACTGGATTTCATTCCCATAGGGTCAATGACGTTCTTCTGCATATACTCATCATAGGGCCGGCCTGTGACATCGGTCACTATCTGCTGGGTTATCGTGGTTCCTCCTCCTGAATAAACAACGCAGGTACCAGGCTCTATGAAGGAGCGTACAGCTTCAGTGTTGGCGGGCTTCTGTCCGTCGACTACCTGCTGAACCGACGGGAGAGTGTCGCCCTGTGCGTATCCGGGAAATCCGTGTATTGTCAGCCCTGCAGTGTGGCTCAGGAGGGCGGACAGTGTTATGGGCTTGCCCCCGGAGACACTGTCATAGGGGAATTTCCATGATTTAAGGTACTGATTTATATCAGTATAAAGATCCAGCTTCCCGTCCTGCACCAGTTTCAACACACCCACTCCGTTGAGCGACTTGCTGATAGATGCTGCCTGGAACAGGGTTTTCTCCGTCACCGGTCGCTTTTCGTCGACATCGGCCCAGCCGTAACCTTTTACCCAGTCGCCCAGGTTGTTTTCGACCAGTTTTATCCTCTCCTCCGTTTCGGGTGAATACCGGGATTGTGTCCCTGGCTGGCAGCCGGTGATGAGGAGAAGTGGCAACAGGACGGCAGGCAGGCAGATAAGATTACGTTTCATGGCAGACATTTTTTGGGGTTATTCATGGCAGATCATCGGATCTCCGTCATGTAAAAACAAATATATACAGTGTTAATCACCTGACAAACTGTTCAGCTATGAAGAGAGCGATTAGTGCAGGATGCTTTTATAATGGCCTAAGCCGTACCGGCTTACTTTCTCCATGTATTTATCGAAGGTTTCCCCGAATGTCTCCCTGCACCACCGCTCCTCGGCGAGGATCATGAAGTGAACGGAAACCTGGAAAACCAGCAGGATTGCCAGCAGAAGCCACGAACGGGTAACCATGCATGCACCCAGAAAGTAGAGGAAAAATGCGACGTACATCGGGTTGCGCGAGACGGCGTACAATCCCGACCGGTTTATGCCGCCGGCATCAGGCCTCGCGAATTGAACGATGCTCATACCATAAAGAACCAGGGCCGCCAGTGACAGGCAGACGCCTGCAATACCCATGAAACCGTTAAGCTTAATCCTCAGGAAAAAAGGAATGACCAGAAGCAGCAGGGTGGTCCCGATATTTACCAGGTATGCAGGTTTCTCAAGACCCCGGGTGGGAGGGAAGAATGCCGCCCGCCTGACAGCCTCCTTACTCAGAAGCGATGTCAGCAGATACCTGGTCAGCAGGATGGGAATGACAATAATCAATCCGGTAATGACAGTGGGTTCAACTATCATTTTTCTAACCTGCTTAAGGCTTCCTCAGCCGTTTCCACGAAGTTTATCGTTCCGCGGGTGTTGCTCTCGCGGATGAAATCGCGAAGTGCCTTGCTCCTGACATTCGCGAAGTCGCCGATGATGGCAAGTCTCATCCTGTAGTTGGAGAACTTTTGCAGTATCTCACCCGCGATGCCTGTCTTCAGGTCAAAGAAACTGCCGGTAAGTGTTGCGGAATGGATTATCAGCCCGGTGCTGCCGTTATAGCCGGCATCGGCGAGGATATCAAGCAGGTCTTCAGTGGTGCCTATTGTCTCTGAACCAGGCAGGATCTCGGCAATGGATATGCCTTTTGCTGTCTTGTGGTACTTAATCATTGTAAAGAAAAAATAAGGGTTTATCTCCAGATGTAAACGGTTCCTTCAAGCGGTAGTTTTTCCGGGTCAGCCTGGTGCCCGTACTCATCCCACCACTCCTGGTAAAGCTTTCTTACGGCCATGATCTCAGCGGCGTCGAGGCGCTGATCATTGGGGTAATCCTTATTGTAGAGCACCGGGTTGAGCGAGGCGAAGTCCTTTCCTTCAATGACAGCCTCGGCACACCATAACAGGTATTCACCAAGCATAATGCATTCCCTGCCGTCAACAACCCTGAACGGCCACATGGAAGATATCGGATTGACCGGGAAATGATCGCACGGGGAGATCAGTCCGGTTTCCTTCGCCAGGCTGATCAGTTCAGGTATATCTTTCTTCTGAAAAGCAGGCATCTTCGTCCAGAGCCGCTCACCATCTTCGGTGTATTCATACTGGTTATAGGTCCCGTTTTCAAGTTGTCTGACGAACCCGGTGACATCAGGATTATTGAAGTCGAAGCTGCCCTTGTCGCATCCGGGGCACAGAAGGGCAATAAGTGTTAATATGACAATAGATTTCACAATGGTACTTTTCACATTGATGCAATTATCCTTTCAATGGTTGCGTTCTTCCGGCCTGTCATCCTGCAGCGCTTCGGCCTGGTTCTCCACGGATATGGCTGGTTCATCCGTCCTGCCAAAGAGCTTCCGGCGGATAGCCATGATGATGGCTCCTGTCTTTTCAATCTCGCGAAGCAGGTAATCTCTTTGTTCCATCCGGGATTGTGATCATCAGAGACCAGTCAGGCTTACCGTCACAGGCTGAGTCATCAGGTTCGTCCTGTAGGTCAGACTGTCAGACCCGTTCAGAATGAGCTCTTCCATAACAACAGAGGTGCCGGAGCTTGAAAAGGTCTTCTTCCCCTCGTGCATCTTCCACCAGTCGGGATTGAGGCTTATCTTCATCGTATTGAATGTCTGAACATCCGTAACGAACAGGTGCCAGCTGGTTACGAAGATGGCTTTATTGCCGTCTTCAGTCCAGTAGATTTTATGCGCCGACTCAATATCCTCGGGCAGGCTGGCAACGAGCCTGAACTCACCGGTGCCGGCTTTTGCAATGAAAAGACTCTGTTTGGGCGGGTCCGCCGAAGGACTTTCAACCACATATGCTTCAAATGATCCCTGCGGGGAATTGACGGACATGATTTTGCCCGGTTTGGAACTGAAGCCGAAGATAAGATAAACTGCCACAGCGATCAGGATTATCGTAACCAGCGCTGTGATCATTACTGTCAGAATTCTGCCTTTCATGGTTCTATGTTTGAGGTTACTTTCCGTGCCTGGCCTGGAGGAATCCGATGGTTGTCTTCATCAGCTTCTTCAGAGCTTCCTGGTCAATGTCAGACAGCTTTTTAACATAGATGCACGCTGCACCCTTCTTGAATTTGCCGAGCCCCTCCAGCAGGTGCTCATGTTCGGGCGCCCCGGTATAAACGTACAGCGAGATAGCCGCTTTTCGCGGTGAAAAACCAACGAGTGGCCAGTCGCCCTCCTGGCTGCTGCGCTCTGATTTGTAATGATACTGTCCGAATCCGATCATGGATGCACCCCACATCTTCGGCTCGAAGCCGGTGAACTCACGCATCAGCTTCAACAGTTCGAAACTATCCTTCCGCTTTTGTTCGGTGTCGGCAAATGAGTTAATGAATTCATTAACATCAGCCCCGCTTTTCTTTGTTTTAAGCTCTGCCATTGTAGATAACTTTTTCTGATAAAGGAAATTACATGCAAGGAGTTCACAGATCAATCCGCAGATGTAAAATCCGGACAACAATTTACGAAAATCAAAGGGAATCCCCCGGATATTACAGCCTGTATCTCTTCCGGAAGGTACTGATTGCTTTCATGACCGCGGCATTGTCGCCGAAGAAGGGCATATGTGCCGCATCGATGCTGACCAGCATCATCTCAGGGAACTGTGCCGTTTTGTAGTGCTCCGGTCCGATCATCCAATCCCTGGTACTGTATATGAAGAGAACGGGCATGTTGACCTTCGCGGTGGCTTCAGTGAAGTCTTCACCATAATCATCCATCCTCATCGCCGCTTCGCTGAAATCGCCGTTCCACGATGGCAACTCACCGTATGTGCTGTTCATTATATTCATCTCTTCGCGCGAAGCGAAACCCATCTTCCACATCATGTCACTGCTGTTCAGGGCAGTGATCAGGCTGTCCCAACGGACGTGGAGCGGGATCGATTCATCCACGAAATAGCTTCTGTCAGTGATTCCCAGCAATTCACAGGCTTTCGGGCACCAGCTGGTCTTGTAGTTTAGCCCCATGTTCAGCGAGCAGTTTATCATTACCATGGCTTCAACTGCCGGCGGGTGCCTCAGTGAATAGCCCATCTGCAGAAGGCCTCCGAACGAGTGCCCCAGCGTGATCCACCGGCTGATTCCCAGCGCTTCCCTTACCTCCTCGAAGTCTTTCACCATTCTGTCCATCGAATAGTTGCCGTCAGCGGGACTGGAGGAGCGGCCCACACCTCTCTGGTCGAGATAAATCATCCGGAAATGCTTTTCGAGCGAGTCGCCGGCAAACTTCTCAAGCCAGTATGACCCGCTTCCCGGGCCACCGTGGAGATAAAGACAGGGAGTTCCTTCACCTTTGACATTTACATAAAGGTCTACACCGTCAGTAGTAATGATGTGCCTCTCCTGGGCACATACCACCACTCCCAGCAGGAGGGCCGAAAGAAATAGTAATGACTTTTTCATATCAATATGTTTTGTGTCGCTTCTGACCTCAGGCTGATGGCTGGGGATGATTCCCAGGCTAAAGACCTTCCGGATTCAAAAGCGCTGCAAAATGGCAGACAAAAAGGTCTTCCGATTCGTCCACCTGAAATTGCTGTTCGTCGACCAAACCTTATCAAATGTCATCAGGTAATATAAAAGGATATCCGGGTCCTTTAATATTGCATCATAAAACCATTAAAAACAAAACAGTCATGAAAAAACACTTTAAACTGCTGGGGGCCGCTGTCATAATAGGAGTAGCACTTGGCTCCTGCGAAACGGATGAACCGATTGACGAATCTGAATTTGGTGATCTTAAGATTGCCTACAATGGACTGATAAAGCCTACTGACAACAGTATTGTGCTGAAATGGAATGAGGCTGTAAGCAAGGTGGTGGACAACAAGATGCCGCCTCCGCCGGAGGCGAGGATATATGCCATGGTGATGCTTGCCATGCATGATGCGCTTAACCAGGTTATCCCTTATTATGAGACCTATGCGCTTGATAACAGCGGTGTAAACACGAAGGGCATTACCAGGAAGGTTATCCAGGGCCTTGCCAATGCTGCAGCGTCACAGGCTGCACATGATGTCCTGGTGGCACTGGTTCCGGCTACGGAGCGTGATGCAGGTATACTTCTTGAGGCCTGTCTGGAAGAGGTTGAAGCATCAGAGTACAGGGACATGGCCATTGATGCAGGTGCAAGGGCAGCTGCGGCTATGCTCCTTAAGAGGAGTGGAGACCTTCCGCTCATTTTCCAGGCTTATCCACAGGGAACTGAGCCCGGTCAGTACAGATCGCCCGGCAATTTTGCAAATCCAGGCCCGAACTGGCCGGCCAATGCGGCTTATGCCCCGGACCTCGGGGAGCTTGAACCGTTTGGGGTCCTGTCAAGTGACCAGTTCCGTGCAATACCGCCGTATTCTGTCGGTTCTTTCGAATACGCCGATGACTACAATGAGGTGAAGCTCCTCGGCAGCAACAGCAGCACCGCAAGAACTCCGGAGCAGGCTGAGATGGGATTATTCTTCCTTGACAACGTGGCAAGCTCCATCAACAGGGTTGTACGGGTAGTGGCAGTCAAATTCAATCTCGACTGCTGGGAAACGGCCAGGCTGTTGGCTCTTGTCCATATGGCCCAGTTCGACGCAGTTCAGAGTTCATTTGAAGGGAAGTATCATTACAATCTCTGGAGGCCTGAAACTGCTATAAGGCTAGGCGAACTTGATGGCAATGGAGCAACGACGGGTGATGCCGGGTGGTCTATTCTGAGTGGCGCAAGGAATACGCCTCCGACTCCGACATATCCTTCAACTCATGCAGAGGCCGCAGGGGCAGTAACTGAGATTCTGCATCTCTATTTCAAGAGGGATAACGTTCAGTACAAGATAGGCAGTTACTCGCTTCCGGGTGTGGAGCGCAGTTTCTCCTCCTTCTCGCAGTTCGCAAGTGAATGCGCAGAATCAAGGATCTACATCGGGTACCATTTCAGGAATGATGTCATACATGGAGAAATGAAGGGACGTGAGCTGGCAAGGTTCGTCTTTGCCAATAACCTCAGGGCTCTTTAAGGTTGCAGTTTTCCATGTAATGTGAAATCCGGCCGGACACTTTCCCGGCCGGATTTTTCAATCATTGACTAAAGCTCAATCCCCCTGAAAACGGCATTACCGGATGTAAGTTTCTCATGAACTTCATGGTAACTCCTTCCGATGGGCAATTCCCTGGTGCCTATTTCGACATCATTTGTTGTAAATGCTGTCACCTTCGGCACTGACACGATGAAGGAGCGGTGTATCCGGAGAAACCGGTTATGGGGCAGCATGCTTTCAACACTGCTTATTCCGCATTTTACTTTCAGGTCAGCTGCGGTTTGCCTGTGGATGATGATATAATCCCTGAAGCTTTCGATATAGGTAATGTCATCGAGAAAGACCTTCACCATCTTCCTTTCAGTGCGGAAGTAAAGGAAGCCCGGAGAGTGGTCGTTCAACTCCGGGTCAGGGGTGCATACCTGCCGGAATTTGTTTACAGCTTTCATGAACCGCTCGAAGGAGACAGGCTTCATCAGGTAGTCAACAGCATCAAGTTCAAATGCCTCTGCAGCATAGTCCCTGTGAGCAGTGATGAAAATCACCCGCGGGGGAGTCCGGATGGTCCTGACCATCTGCGTACCCAGCATCTTAGGGATACTGATGTCGAGAAACATCAGGTCAACCTTCATCGAGTTCAGCATCTCTATTGCCTCAAAGGCATTACTGCATGTTCCTGCAACCTCGAGGTAATCGAGGGATTCGATATAGTTGCGGAGGACTCTCGCCGCCGGGGGCTCATCATCAACAATAAGACATTTCCATTTCTGCATATCTTTCCTCGGTTTTTTCCAGTGTCATAACAAGATCCACGACAAAAGTCTCTTTCAGCCTGGTCGTCAGTAAACGGTGCCTGTCAGCGTACATCAGTTCCAGTCTTCTTCTGACGTTCGCAAGACCCAATCCTCCTGTATTTGCAGGTTCCTCATCCTTTTCAGGATCTGCGCTGTTGACCAGTTTAAAATACATGACCGGGCCTGCCACTTCAATATCGATGGTTATCCAGCACCGTCCCAGTTGCTTTCCGGTGCCGTGCTTAAATGCATTCTCAAGGAAGGGGAGAAGCAGGAACGGGGCAATCTGATATCTGCCGGCCTCTCCTGTTACTGTGACTGAAATTTCAAGGCGGTCTCCATAGCGAATCTGTTCAAGGGTAATGTAGTTTCGCAGCAGTCCTATTTCCTTTGCAAGGGGAATTTTAGGGGCATTGCTGTCATAGATCATAGACCTCAGCAATTCTGAAAGTTTCAGCACTATTTCCGGAGATCTGGGTGATGCCTCGAGGGTGTGGGAGTAGAGGTTGTTCAGTGTATTGAAGAGAAAATGAGGATGGAGCTGTGCCTTCAGCAACTGCAGTTCCACTGCTGTTTTCTTCTGTTCCGCTTCCAGGGTTTGCTCACGCTGTTCATACCAGTACATAAGCATCCTGACTGAAAGAGCTATTCCAGCTACATGAAGATAGGGGAGCACATTCCTGCCGACTTTAAGGGTCATGCCCTTGAGAGGGGCTGAAGCATCAAGGCCCAGCTGGGCCAGGTTGGAATAGATCATACAGATTGCCAGTACAATCCCCAGTCCGGCAAAAAACGAAAAAAGCTTCTTTTTCAAAAGGAATCTTGGTACCAGCACATACAGGAGCGTGTATACCATCAGAAAGAATCCGGGAAGATAAAGTGCGGAATTTATCAGAGACCTTCCGGGATTTACATTCAGGCCAAAACCCCAGGCAAAGTATATAACCGTCATAATCCAGAACAGAATATGCAGGAGTACGGTTCTGACAATAGAGGGAAACACTATCCGCCTGAATTTCATAACCGGTTTGTTTTCAGTAATAAGGATTAACCGGCTGAAAAGTTCACGGAAAATATTGAGAATGAGCAGTTATTCAATCAGCAAAGAGCCGCCAGATGCTGCCCGCCGGTGGTTTCTAAAAAAAGAGAGCCTGCGCTGTGGCAGGCTCAAATCTCACTGACACCCCGGATTTTATCATATCGGCTTCACCGGCACGCAGATGTCAACCACGAATTTCCCGTCCCTTGGTTCCTCGGGGTACATCTCGAAGCAGGGCTTTTCGTCCGGCTGGTAACCGCTGGCAGGAAACCACTCTCCGTATAGCCAGTCCCATGCCTCCTGAAACTGCTGTGCATTGACCTCGAAGCGGGCAATGACATATTTTGCAGCTTCCAGCTCCATCTTTCCGATCTCCCCGTCAACCTTCGTTTCCGGCGGTACTGTGATACAGACGCTCATCCTTAGCTTGTCCTCAATTGTAACACCGGGATCATCATGATAGATCACCAGTGACCTGAAGCCTTTGCCGCCAATGAGGCCGCGCGGACCGGCCCATGCAAACAGGCTGTTCCACAGACCCTCGAAAAGCTTGTCGTCACCCTTGTACGGTCCGATGTGCCTGATGTAGGCAAGTGTCATCTTCGGCAGTTCCTTAACCTCAACACTTTTGTTCAGTTTCATATTTGTCCTCCATTTAATTGTTTGTAACTCAGGACAAAAATAAGGGACGGCTTTTGCTTCGGCTTGACTGCCCTTGCTAACCGTTTGACTTAAATTGCTATTCTGTGGTTTGTTCGCCCTGTAACTTGTAGGGGATACCCCGAAGCAGCTTTTGAAATTGCGTGAAAATACCGACAGATCTGAGAATCCGCATTTCGTAGCTATCCCGGATACGGTCATCTTCCTGTTTGTCAGAAGAAGCATGGCTGCTTTTTCTATCTTTACCCGCTGGATGAACTGGAAAGGGGTTTCGCCCACAATGGAGTGGAATATCCTGTTGAAGTGGTATTTGGAGAAGTTTGCCACTGATGCCAGCTCACCCAGGGTCATCAGATTTTCAATGTTGGAGTCTATATAATCCAGGGTTTTGTTGATCCTTGAGATATACTCTGATCTGGAGGTTTTCGGTTCGTCCATTCTGACTTGAATGTAACAGCACTTTTACTTCATGAAGTTATATTTCACCTCGACGGTCACATTGCCCCGGAGCATCGACCATACAGGGCAGTAGGTCGCCTCCGCAAGCTTCACCACCTTGTCCACTTCGGCTTCATGAAGATTATCGGATGTGATGTCCATTTCCATAATGATATTAGAGAAGCCTGTCGGATGCTCCGGCTTCCTGAAACCTTTCGACCTGATTTCAAAGCCGGTAATGGTTTTGCCCATCCTCCTGAGGAAGGTGAGGGTTGCACTTCCGAGGCACGATGAGAGGCTTAGTAACAGCAACTCCAGTGATGTGTATCCCAGGTTGTCACCCAGGGGCGGGGTGTAATCAATTGATACCGGAATGTTCCCCTCAACAGTGCCGGAAAAGTTCAGTTTGTCATTGATGAGCCTGACAGTGGCTGTCAGTTCTTTTGATTTGTCCATTGCAAGTATAGAGTTAGGATTAATGTGCAGGTCCGGCTTACAGCCAGGGGAGCAGTACCTTTTTGCGATAGCTGTCCCATCTTTCCCCGAAAATCTTCGCGAGGATCTTCTCTTCCTCAGGAGCATAGAGCCTTGACCCTGTGTAGACCACCAGCCCTATCAGCAGCCCCAGCCAGGTGTTCAGCAGGAACCCGAACCATGGAAGCACCAGCAGCGCCACGCCTATATATAGCGGGTGCAGGACCAGGGCATAAGGCCCGGTGGTGATAAGCTCATGCCGTGGTACTTTAACAAGTATCAGTACAACTGACCAGATCCAGATTATTACTCCCGGTACGAGTATGGCGGCGGATAGCCATTTGAGGGTATCCGTCGGACCGCCAACCCTGAAAAACTGCGGGAAAAGTAGATTGAGGGCGACTCCTGCCACCAGGAAGGGAAGGGTGAATAACCCTATTTTCCTTCCGCTGCCGACCAGAATTTTCAGTTTCATGATATCATTTTTAATGAATTGTTCTGTCTGCTGCCCGCACCTCACTTATAAACCTGCCAAGCTTTTCTGCGTCAAGCAGACCGTTGGTCCTTACCCCGCTGCATACGTCGACCGCAAACGGCTCAACAGTCTCAATGGCCTCCTTTACATTCTCCGGCTTCAGTCCGCCGGCAAGAAACACCGGGCAGGAGGCCTGCTCCCTTATTCTGCGGCTCAGTTGCCAGTTATGCACCCGCCCTGTTCCTCCGAGTTCCTTCACCCTGAGATTCGGGTTACCGCTGTCAAGCAGTATTGCATCAACAGACCGTGAGATTCTTACGGCTTCCTCCACAGACTCCTCTCTGAGCACATGAACCACCTGCACAATCTTAACACCCGGCAGGGCAGACTTAAGCTCTGCGTAGGTACCCTCAGACAGTGCATCAACTATCTGGATAGTATTCGTATGTGTCAGACGGTGGTGTTCAATGATCTCCCTGACCGAAGTCCGGCTTGTGAGCAGGAATGTTGCAATTGGCGGTGGCGTTGTGGCGGCGATCTGCCTGATGAGCTCATCAGGTATGGGACCGGGGCCGCTGGGCATGGCTGCCACCAGGCCTATTGCAGAAGCGCCGTACCTCATGGCTGTCTCTGCCTCACGGATATCATGGATACAGCATATCTTTATTCTTGTCTCCATCTCGTCGCTGTAAATTACGGCTTTAATTGCCTGAGCATTGTCATCGATTCATCATGACGGGCATAATCTTCAAACCCTTGTTTCCTGTACATCCGGTATGCATAGTTGGCAAGGTCAACGCTCAGGGAGACCTGCCTGAAGCCTTTTGAGGCAAGCTTTTTGAGCATTCCGGCCAGCAGCATGGTCCCGATGCCCTGGCGCCGGTATTGCTCCAGCACCGACATGCTCAGCTCCGGAATCTCCGGTGCTATGAATCCGTAACCCTGAGCTCCGGCAGTGAAGAGCCTGGTCCATACCGCACCGGCAATGACACCTTCAATCTCAGCTACGAGGCAAATATCGCCCTCTCTTCCGAAATCTTTAATATATACGGCAATTTCAGGCAGTTCTATTATCTCCGGAGGGGGTTTTACCTCTTCAGGAGGTATGAATATGGCATTGTAGAGCATCGTTTTGAGGATGCCTGTTTCTGATTGGTCAAGGTCTCTTATAATGATTTCTGCCTCCATTTACGGCATTGGCTACCGGGGGTTTAGTTCTCCGGTCTCCACGGAGGGTTAAAGGTAAAAAAAATGTCAGTTGCCGTTCAGGCCCACAGCAAGCTTTTCTGCAAGTTCCTCAATATCCTTTCTTCGTGCAATCTGCTTTACCCATGAATCCGGTATGGTGTCAAATCCGTAAAGCAGCCCGGCAAGCCCGCCGGTGACGGCTGCTGTGGTGTCGGTGTCACTGCCAAGGTTGACTGCGCGCAGAACTGCTTCGCTATAGCTGCCTGTGGTGAGAAGGCACCAAACGGCTGCCTCCAGGGTATCAATGACATAACCGCCGCTGCGGATTTCGTTTTCATTCAGCCTGAATATATCATACTTGAGGAGGCGGTCAAAAACCACCACCTCTGCCGGGTCAATCAGCAGGGCTGAGAGGTGGCCGGAAACGATTTTCTGGAGATCCCTGTATATATCATACTTCTCCCGGCCTTCAAGGATCTGCCTCGCAAACTCGAGGTAGTAGAAGCAGGATATTATTGACCGTATGTGTCCGTGGGTGACGGAAGAGACCTGACGGGTTATCTCGAAACGCTCTGTCAGCGGCCTTGGGAGCAGCCGGAACATCAGCGGCAGTATCCGCATAAGCGAACCGTTGCCGTTTGATGACACTGCTGTGTCACCCGACAGCTCCGGATTTGTTCCTTTGAAAATACGCACAATAGCCTCACCGGTGGATGTGCCAATGTCAAAGACCTTCCCGCCGGCTGTCCAGTAATCCCTGAAGTACCAGTTCACAAAGCTCTGGCCAATTGCACTGAGGTCATATCCCTGAGTCAGCGCTTCCGCCAGGCAGAAGGTGAGGGAGCTGTCATCAGACCATGTGCCGGGAGGCTGGTTATGAACCCCGAAACCTGTCATCCCGGTTACCGGGTGGAGATTCATGTAATCCCTGGATTTAAATTCGACAGGCACTCCCAGCGCGTCGCCGACGGCTACCCCGAAAAGTGCTGATTTTATTGCATATGAATAGTCATCGCCATGATTGGCGTGGTCCGGCTGCTTCGCTCCCTGGCTCATCTTGTCCCTTTAAATGTTCTCCCCCCTTTCGGGTTCATCCCTTGACTATCATTTAACGGCAACGGGAGGGTGAATAGTATGACTGTGACTTCATCAGCAGTCAGTGATTTATTTCAAAAGGGACAGATTCTGAGTTTTTCATAAATTGTACCATTAACCAGAAAAACACTTGCTATGAAAATCTTAAGAGGTACTTTATTCGGGGGAATAGCTTACTTCCTCATTGGCTGGCTCGTTTACGGCGTGCTGCTGTACAATTTCTTCGCTCCGATGACCAACACATGTGCCAATCGCCCGGAAGGGGAGATGATCTGGTGGGCAATGATCCTGTCCAATCTCCTTATCGCATTGTTTTTGACACTGTTCCTGAAGTGGTCCGGGGCCCGCGGTATTGTTGACGGACTGAAAACAGGCGCGCTGTTCGGAGCTCTTTTTACTGCCACCATCGACCTGTCGCTTTTTTCGATGACCACTATGTACAACTCGCTGGTGCCTGTTGTGCTCGAGACCCTTGCCAGCGCTGTGGTAATGGCAATTGTGGGAATGATCATAGTACTTACGTGGGGCAGGCCGAAGGAGATATAGTACAGTATAATGAAGGCGGTTGTATATAACAGGGAAGCAAAGCCGTACAGGCTTGTTCTTCGAGAGGTTGAGAAGCCTTTTCCGAAGGATGATGAGGTGCTGGTCAGTATACGCGCGGCCTCGGTCAATGCTGCAGATTACCGCTCGATGAAGATGGGGATGATACCTGCCCGTAAGATTTTCGGGGCAGATATTTCGGGAGTAGTGGAATCAGCCGGCAAAAATGTAAAGCTGTTCAGGCCGGGCGATGAGGTTGTGGGTGATCTCTCAGGGTGCGGATTCGGAGGTTTTGCCGATTTCGCCCTGGCTACTGAGAAAGCTCTTGTTCATAAACCTGCAGGCCTTTCATTTGAGATGGCAGCGGCCCTGCCCATGGCCTCGATGACCGCCCTGCAGGCTCTCAGGAACAAGGGACAGATACAGAAAGGGCAGGAGGTCTGCATACTGGGTAGCAGCGGCGGGGTGGGGACAATCGCCATTCAGCTGGCCAGACATTTCGGCGCGGTAATAACTGCCGTATGCAGCACGCAGAATGTGGAGCAATCGCAATTGCTGGGCGCAGACCGTGTAATAGACTATTCGAAGGAGGATTTTGCGGTGGGAAACAGGAAATATGACCTGATTATAGCTGTTAACGGGAATTATTCCCTGCTGAAATGCCGGAAGGCACTGAAGGCCGATGGAAGGTATGTGCTGGTCGGAGGAGCTCTTTCCCAGATCTTTAAGGCCATAGTGATCGGGAAGCCCTTATCCCTGGGCAGGAAGAAGATGCTTTTCCTGGCTGCAAAAACGGACACCAACGACCTCAGGTACCTGCTCGGGCTTGCATCCGATGGGATAATCAAACCGGTGATTGAGAAATACTTTTCACCGGAAACAACTGCTGAAGCAATGAAGTATGCTGCCGGCGGACACGCCCGGGGCAAGGTTGTGATAAAGTGGAATCCTGAGGCTTAAGCAAATGCTTGACTCAATGATCAGTTCTCTCTCCAAACAGGAGCAACACGGAAGGTAAGGGATCTCGTATAACCGGCCCAGGATGCGGCACGGGACATGCCCGTGGAGTGAGTTTCACTCGAAGATTCTCGTACCGAAGAGGTACCGATCCTTCCAGTACGGATCATCCAGCGGAGTGATTGTCACTCCCTGGCTGGAAGAGGTATGGATGAACCTGCCCTCACCGATGAAAATGCCCGAATGAGTTATCAGCCGGCTGGTGTTGTATGTCCTGACGAAAAAGACCAGATCGCCCGGCATGAGCAGCTCCCTTTCAGTAATAATCCTGCCGTACCTGGCCTGTTCCTCTGAGTTGTGCGGAAGTATTATCCCGTGTGTTGCAAAAACCCTGAATATCAGCCCTGAACAGTCCGTGCACTTCTCCGTCGTGCCACCCATGCAGTGCGGCACACCCAGGTATTCTCGTGCCGTACCGATTATCGCAGCGGGGGAGACAGTACCGGTACCAACTGAACGTTCAATCCCGGCATTCATGAACTGTTCCAGCCGCTTCGTTTCGGACGGACTGATGGAGACATCGGGTATACGCAGGGAAAATTCAGGAGTTTTGATGAGAACACCGCCTGCACTTCGCCCGGAGTTGCCATTGCCTGAGTCAGCAGGCACAGCCCTGCGCGAACAGGATCCAGCCAACAGCAGCATTGCAACTGCCAGAAAGACAAATATCAATCGTAATTCCTTCAATTGTATTCCGGATCTTATGTCAGCCTCTGAAGCCATTTTCCCGGGTATCAGAGGAGCTCGATGGTGATCGTGTCATTTCTCCTGGTCCTTTGCCCGGCAACGTCAATGGTCATGTTCCTCTTAAATTCAATATTGACAGGAACGCCGGGATAATAGTAATAGTCGTACCGGTTGCTGATATTGATCTCATAAACAGCCATCGCCAGAGCCTCGGTCAGTGATGCGTCTTCCACCCCCATCCTGTCAAAAATACTCCGGAGGAAAGCCATCGTATCATCCCTGTTCAGTTTCGACTCCTGCACCAGTACGCTTCGTTCTTCTTCGAAATCGACCTCTTCGAACCACAGTTTTGCATCAGCCCTTATCGGATCGCCGCCGAGAAGGTTTGGGAACAGGTCTTCGTATGAAATGGTGTCAGCCACGGGTATCATCGCCCCGAAGGGGAAATGAAACAGCATCAGCTCCGGGAAGGCCATCTGTTCCACGCCCTCCTTTGAACTGTACATGTCGATGATTGGCCGGGCAGTCTGCATCAGCTTTTCATATTCCTCTCCGGAGTCTTTCGAGATCACCCTGAAGACGTCGGAAAACATGGAACGCATCATTTCCCCGAGCTCCTTCCAGTTCTCAATACCGTTGAACTCGCCAAGTTCGGTTGTGGTATAAACTACTTCAGTTACTGAGTATTTCGAGAGCTCTTCAAGCAGTTCGTCAGGTATATCCCACGTATTGATAAGCTCATTGCTGAATGTCCAGACCACGGTGTAGGAGGTGTCAGTTGAATCAACCACCTCGAAGTTGGCTGTATACTCCGAAATGTCATTTTTTGTGAGGGAGTCACCAACCCACTGCATGCTGGTTTTGTGAACCCTGAAATCGTATGAATCACCTGTGGACCAGTATGCTACATAAGATACTGAGGTTGTGTCAACCTGGCAGAACAGGCCTGTTGCAACGGCTGTCAGTGCCAGCAGAAGGGCAATTTTTTTCATATGACGGGTATCAGACGGATAATGTATTCTGCTGTAAAACTATCAATTTTTATTTGCTTTCCTGCAATAATTCAGCGTTTGCCTGTGTTTCAAGTAATACGGGTCTGCAACCGTATAACGGGAATTGTCTTCTGATAACTCATTTATAATGATTCATTAAACCAATTGTCATGAAAAAAAATGCAATTCTGCTTGTCGGGCTGTTTGCCCTGCTGACACTGTTTTCCTGTTCAAAGAACAATGATCCGGTGAACTCATTTACATTTGACGGAGATGAGTACCTGATCAATGATCTTTACCTTATAGAAGAGGTCTTCAATAAGGGAGCTTCAAATGAGATGCATGTCTTCCAGTTCATGTTCGGAAACATTGAAAACGGAGACACAACCATGCTTGCGCTGGCTGTTCTGGATAAGAATGTCAAGACCCTCAGCGGCAACTATCCTTCACTTGGCTATACTGAGGATGATGACAGGTGTCTCTATCCGTTTGCACTGTTTTTCATCAGCGGTATTTCGTTTGACGGAGATTCATATTACCTGACCGGTGATGGCGGAAGCGTTGATGTAACCGTTAACCCTGACGGCCTCTACTCGGTTAAGTTCAATGATATCAGCGTTGGCGACTATGAATTGATGGGGGATAATACCACATATACCGAGACAGGGAAAATCACCGGGTCATACGAAGGTGCCATTCACAAGGAAGTGGAAGAAGTGGGAGGCACAACAAAGGGTTCAGTAGCAAGGACGCGTCTTAACTCGCTCCTGGAGCAGGTAAAGTAACCGTACAGTCAGCTTCCTGTTATCTTATTTTAAAGAAGGCGACTCTTTCCAGAGTCCCTTCTTTTGTTTTCGGGCCTTCGAGGCCAGCTCATTGAATGTCTCAGCGTATTTCACATTGGGAGGCATTGTCATCACCGTGGCATAGCCGTTTCGCACCAGCTCGGCGTTGATAAAAGTGCCGTCCTCAAGGTATGCATACGCAAGTGTGCGCCTGTAACGATCAAGGCGTGAGACATCGTATTCGAGCCTGACCTTCTTTCCTCTTAACAGCTCCCGGAGGTAACTGGTTGACTCGGCACCGAAAAACCCTTTCGGTCTTGTTCCGGTGTTTCGCGGCTCAGGCGCATCAATGCCAATAAGCCTTATTTTCATTCCCTTCTCGCTGCCGTCATCAACCCAGAAGGTGTCACCGTCAACCACGCGGGTGACGGTGAACCACACTTCCGGTTCCGTTGATGCTGCCTGGCCTGACATGATCAATGGCAGGAGTGGCAGCAGTATGCTGAGAAGGTATTTCACTGTCTTTTAAATGCATCCGGGTTTACCCGGTGTACTGGGTTACCAGGTAAACCTTATGCCGAGGGCTGCACCCCATCCCAGTCCGTTGACATCACCCAGGAAATCCCACATCGGGCGGCTGTCAAGGCTGATCAAAATAGGCAGATCCTTGAATTTATATTCAATGCCAATCTGGCCGCCAAGGCCGATATTGACGTAGGAATTTTCATTGAAGTTGTCATATGCAACACTTGCGCCAGGACCTACATACCAGTTGAATCCTCCGGCGATATTCCAGTCCCAGTGATAGATCCCAACAAGCGCCACCCTGGTAAACTCACTGCTGAAGCCAAAGCTGGCATCAAGCTCAAGCCTGTTCCTGTCGTTGAGTCCCTTCTGGTATGACAGTTCTGCCCCGCTGAAGCTGTCGCCTCCGTAGAGACGGGCACCAAGGGCATTGGAACTGATCTGTGCGCCTGCAACAGCGCTAAGGCTTATCAGTGAAACAATAAATAACATTTTCTTCATGATAAAAAAGTTTTAATGTTTTCCTACTCGTTTGGCTTTTCGGTTCCGCCTTACTTTTTTCAGTATTATTAACAGCCTCTATCGGCAAAAATAGCATGCCTGTCTAAAAGAATGGCATTACCGGTTAAACAAAATTCATTCCAAAATGGGAGGTGGGTGATGCCTGATATGGCCACTCAGAATGCATTGCACTGTTTATCAGTGCCTGTAAGCCTGACAGGTTGCCCTGATTCCTTCCTCGTAGGGAGTGGCCTTTGTACCGAACCGGCCGGTGAATTTAGATGAGTCGAAGAAGTATTCCCTGTCGTACTGGTACATCATCTCCGGCATCTCTTTCATCACGGGGATGAACAGGCCCAGCGGGCGGAGCATCCATTTGGGAAGTATGGTGAGTTTTGGTGCTGTGGTACCCAATTCGGTGGCAATCATTGATATGAACTGTTTGCCTGTGACAGGCCTGCTGTCAGTAGGAAGGTGCCAGACCTGGCCGTAGGCGTCGTGCGTATTGCCAAGCAGGGCTGTCGCCTTGCCTGCGTCAGGGGTGTAGGTGAAGGAGTGCCTGATGTCAGATCCCACAAACCACATCGGCTTCTTACCGTCAGAAAGGTTCTTCAGAACCATCTGGGTCACGAAATTGTTTTCAGTGGCAGGACCGTAAAAGTCGGCCGAACGGGCTATCAGCCCCTGCAGACCCATATCCTTTACCGCTTCCAGAAGCATTTCGGAAATCCATTTTCTGACTGCACCCTTGCGGCTGGGCGGGTTGACCGGGGTGTTCTCGGAAAGCTGTGACATGTGGTTCTTATCGTACATATAGACATTGTCAAAGAACACCAGTTTTGCCCCATATTTGAGACATGCATTGATTGTATCTCTCATCAGGGTCGGCCAGTATTGTTCCCATACCCTCAACTTGTATTCAAGGCCCACTACAAGGTATACGACCTCGGAGCCTTGCACGGCTTTATCGACAGCTCCCGGTTGCGTCAGATCAAGGGGCATCAGTTCATCAGTTTCGTTCACCCTGATCGGGTTCCGGCTTACAAGCCGTATCCTGTCAGTGTACACGGGAAGTTCTTTTGCAAGGATCTTTCCTATGGTACCGTTAGCGCCGAGAATTGTCTGCATTGTTGTTTTTTTAACGAATATAGAACAATTATAATGTTGATATGTTCCGGCAAGTCCGGGATAGAATAATAAAGTCCCGCTGATCTGGTGGTCAGCGGGACTATTGAACAGTCAGTTAAGTTTTATTTGCGGCTGATTCTGTCGGAACCTGATTCCAGTGTTCTCTGCTGGGCGGCTCTGTTCTC